>Ga0214190_1000057_pt1 | contig 41439 bp, 25 predicted proteins | sample TroBogEpilimnion_41_FD_153028 | JGI IMG/M metagenome (GOLD analysis project Ga0214190, IMG submission 153028) | Freshwater microbial communities from Trout Bog Lake, WI - 15JUL2008 epilimnion | ecosystem: Environmental > Aquatic > Freshwater > Lake > Epilimnion/Euphotic zone | place: Trout Bog...
GTGGAAACAAAATAACAAACCGAAACCACCGTAAACTGTCTCATCTACAGTGGCATGACTCGTGGGGGCCAATCACAAACACTCTTTCGTTTGGCAGGCCGAAAACAATTGCGATGATAAATCCCAGTCCAGATGTGCGTTTTCAAATCCAGTGGTGGACGGTATCAGCCCAAGAAAACTCGAATGATGTTGTCGCCTGTTTGGGGCATCCCGATTCCATAGGCACGACTTTTTTTCCAAGGCCAGACGGTTTTCTTGCGACACTAGGTTACCCGACCTATTCTTGGCGTCGGAGCATAATTGCGTATGACATCCTCCTTGATTCGCCAGCCAGTCCAACCAATACACCAGTGGTTTACAAGAAGCGGTGGCACTTGATTCTCCTTGAACAACCATGACGATGCCTAATACGAGGATAGGCTACACGGATTAGTTCTTCGCCCGCCGTTTCGCCCGCAAACTTTCTTTTCACGCGCGGCCATTTCTGGTTTCCTTCGCGCGCATCATGAATTCCGCCCCGCAACTCCGCACGCTGCTCGTCCTCGGGCGCGTGTCGAATCTGCCCACGGTCTGGTCCAACTGTCTCGCGGGTTGGTGGCTCGGCGGCGGCGGCAATCTCTGGAAACTCCCGTTCCTGCTCCTCGGCGTGAGCGCGCTCTACACGGGCGGCATGTTCCTGAACGACGCCTTTGACGCGGACTTCGACCGTCAGCGTCGCCCGGAACGCCCGATTCCCTCGGGGAAAATCGCGGCGTCACTGGTCTGGCGCCTCGGCTTGGGGCAATTGGGTGCGGGAGTGTTCCTGCTGCTGTTCTGCGGCCAAGTCGCGGCGGGCGCGGCGTTCCTGCTGGCGCTATTCATCCTGCTCTACAATTTCTGCCACAAGTTTTTCAACGCGGCGCCGTGGCTGATGGGCGCGTGCCGGTTCTGGGTTTACATCATCGCGGGCGCATCGGGCGCGTGGGGCTTGAACGGCTGGGCGATCTTCAGCGGATTGGCGCTGGCGTTTTACGTCGTCGGCTTGAGCTACGTGGCGCGGCGGGAAAGTTATCGCGGGCCAATTCCGTTCTGGCCGTTGCTGCTGCTGGCCGCGCCGGTCATCCTCGCGGTGGCGATGAATACTGGCAGTTTCCGCTGGCGCGCCATCGCGGTTTCCGTGTGGCTGATTCTGTGGGTGGGGCGCAGCGTGCGGACGGTTTTTCTCGGCGGCGGCGGCAACGTGGGTCTCATCGTGGCGAATCTGCTGGCGGGAATTGTCTTCGTGGATTGGATTGCCATCGCGCCAGATGCATCGCGCTGGCTGGTTTTGCTGTTGCTGGCGCTGTTCGGGTTGACGAAATGGCTTCAAAAATTTGTGCCGGCCACGTAGACTATTTTTTCCTGCGGGCAGAAAAGTCCACTTTACGCTGCGCTTGAACACGGCCACCCGGCAAGTTACACTAACAATTCGCTTATGAGCGCTGACGCACCAGTTAAAAAATTAACGCACAACGAAGAAATCAAAGCCGCGATTCCCACGCTGGCCGGCACGCTGGCCGCCACGTTCAATAATCCGGCCAACGACCATTTCTCTGAGGACGATAACCAGTTCCTGAAATTTCACGGTTCCTATCAACAGGACGACCGCGACCTGCGCAAGACGGGCAAGAAATACATCATGATGATCCGCGGCCGGATTCCCGGCGGCGTCATGACGGCCAAGCAATACGGCGTCTTCGACCAGCTCGCGACGGATTACGGCAACAACACGCTACGCATCACCACGCGTCAGAGCATCCAGTTTCATGGCGTCGTGATGGCTGGCCTGCAACCGCTCGTCAAAAAAATCAACGAGTGCCTGCTTTCCACGCTTGCCGCGTGTGGCGACGTGAACCGCAACGTCCTCGCGCCCGCCACGCCCGCTTACACGAAGGCGCGCGAGGAAGTTTATGCCGACGCCCACAAGGTCGCGATGGCGCTCGCGCCGCAGACCAAGTCGTATCACTCCATCTGGATTGACGGCGTGCAGCTCGACAACGACGCGGCGGAAAATAAAAATTTCGTCGATCCGCTTTACGGCAAAACCTATCTGCCACGCAAATTCAAGATTGCGTTCGTCATTCCGCCGGTGAATGACCTGGATGTTTACACGAATTGCCTCGGCTTCATCGCCGTGGTCGAGAACGACAAGCTCATCGGTTACAACCTCGCGGTCGGCGGCGGCATGGGTCGCAGTCACGGCAACGAGGCGACCTATGCGCGCATGGCGGATGTCATCGGTTTCTTTACGCCAGACAAGATTGTCGAAGTGGCGAAGGCCGTGCTCACGATTCATCGCGATTTTGGCGACCGCACCGACCGCAAACACGCGCGCTTGAAATACGTTGTCGCCGAACGCGGCGTGCCGTTCATCCAAGCCGAGGTGAACAAGCGCGCCGGCATTACGCTCGCGCCGAACAAGCCGTATTCATTTACGACCACGAGCGATTTGCTCGATTGGCGCAAGGCTGTTGATGGAAGCTGGTTCCTCGGCCTGTTCGTCAGCATGGGCCGCGTGAAAGACGTGGACGGCTGCAAAATGAAAACCGGCTTGCGTCAGGTCGCGGATAAATTCCCGAGCGTGGAATTCCGTCTGACGGCGAATCAAAATCTTATCCTCGCGAACGTAAGCGATGCCGACAAAGCGGGCATCACCGCGATTCTCTCCGCGCACGGCGTGAAGACGGAAAATCAAACGAGCATCTTGCACGCGGCTTCGATGGCATGTCCGTCGTTGCCAACCTGCGGCCTCGGCCTCGCGGAATCGGAACGCGCCCTGCCCGGCATGGTCGCGCGCCTCGAAAAACTGTTGGCCGAAGTCGGCTTGCCCGGCGAAGAAATCATCATCCGCTCGACCGGCTGCCCGAACGGCTGCGCGCGTCCTTACATGGCGGAGATCGCGTTCGTCGGCAAAGCTCCGGGCCGTTATCAGGTCTGGCTCGGCGGCGATGTTTCCGGCACACGCCTCAACAAAGTTTGGAAAGACGTCGTCAAGGAGCCGGAACTGGAAACGGAATTTCGTCCGGTGTTCGAGCGCTTTGCGAAAGAACGCAACGCGGGCGAACGCTTCGGCGATTGGTCCCAGCGCGTGCTTTTGAAGGAGTTGTCCGCAACCAATTAAACTCGTTGCCATGACTCCTGAACAAATTGCCCAGGCGAACGCCGAGTTGCGCACCAAGTCGCCGCTGGAAATTGTGAAGTGGGCCATCGCGCAAGCGAATGGCCGCGCCATCGTCTCGACGAATTACCGGCCTTACGAAGCGGTCATCCTCCATCTCGTCACGCAGGTGCAGCCGGATATTCCGGTGCTCTGGGTGGATCACGGTTACAATCGTCCGGCGACGTATGTTCATGCCGAGCAGGTGAAAAAATTGCTCAAGCTGAACATCAAGGCTTACATTCCAAAGATGACCGCCGCACATTACGACGCGGCGTTCGGCGGCATGCCGGAACCGACGGCGGAAAATGAAGAGCGCATCAAGGCTTTCAGCACCGCGATGAAATTGGAACCGTTTCAGCGCGGCATGAAGGAACTCGCGCCGACTGTCTGGCTCACCGCGCTGCGCAAGGTGCAAAACCCGAATCGCGCCGGCCTCGACATCGTGAGCGAGGATAAAAATTTCAATTCCCTGAAAGTCAGCCCGCTGTTTTACTGGAGCGACGCCGACATGGAAAAATATCTCGCCGAGCACAAGCTGCCGAACGAGTGGGATTATTTTGATCCCGCCAAGGCGGACGAAAAACGCGAGTGCGGTTTGCACGCGGCGTGGGGCGGCAAGGCGGTTGAAGGCGGCGCGGGAATTTAATTTTTCAAAATGAGCAGCTATCACTTGGATCATTTGGAGTATCTGGAAACGGAAGCGATTCACATCATGCGTGAAGTCGCCGCCGAGTTTGAACGGCCCGCGCTGCTGTTTTCCGGCGGCAAGGATTCCATCTGCCTGCTGCGCCTCGCGGAAAAGGCCTTCCGCCCGTCGGACATTCCGATGCCGTTTTTGAACGTCGAGACTGGCCACGAGTTTCCCGAACTGCTCGAATTTCGTGATCGTCGCGCCAAGGAACTCGGTGTGAAGCTCATCGTCCGCACCGTGGATGAAGCCATCGCCAAAGGCCACGCACATCCCGCTTCGGGCGAAATCAGCCGGAACAAATTGCAGATTCCCGTGTTACTCGGCGCGATTGAGGAATTTCAATTCGACTGCGCCATCGGCGGCGCGCGGCGCGACGAGGAAAAGGCCCGCGCCAAGGAACGTTTCTTCAGTTTCCGCGACGGCTTCGGCCAATGGGATCCAAAAAATCAGCGGCCGGAAATCTGGAATCTTTACAACGCCAAGTTGAACCCCGGCGAAAACATGCGCGTGTTCCCGCTCTCCAATTGGACCGAGATGGATGTTTGGGAATACATCAAAAAAGAGAAGCTCGAAGTGCCGAATATTTATTTCAGCCACGAGCGCGATTGTTTCTGGCGCGGCGGCCAATGGCTGCCCGTGCCGCCACCGCACACGGACGCGACCAAGCCGGATCCTTTTTCCGGCGCACGTCCGAAAGCGAACGAGCCGATCAAGAAAATGGTTGTCCGCGTGCGCACGATTGCCGACATGATCAGCACCGGCATGATTGAATCCAAGACGGATACGATTGACGACATCATCGCCGAAGTCGCCGCCGCGCGCGTGACCGAACGCGGCACCCGCGCTGACGACAAAGCTTCCGAAGCCGCAATGGAAGACCGTAAGAAAGCTGGTTATTTCTGATTCTATTTTGATTGATATGCCCCACTCGCATCCCATCGAACTTTTGCGCTTCAACACTTGCGGCAGTGTTGATGACGGTAAATCTACGCTCATCGGCCGGTTGCTTTACGATTCCAAATCGCTGATGGAAGATCAAATCGAGGCGATGGAAAAATCCGCCGCGATCACCGGCGGCGGCCAAATCAATCTGGCCAACCTCACCGACGGTCTCCGCGCCGAACGCGAGCAAGGCATCACCATTGACGTGGCGTATCGCTATTTTGCCACGCCCAAGCGCAAGTTCATCGTGGCCGATACGCCGGGGCACGTGCAATACACGCGCAACATGGTCACGGGCGCGAGCACGGCGAATCTTTCCATCGTGCTCGTGGACGCACGGCAAGGCGTCATTGAGCAAACGCGCCGGCACACTTACATCGCAGCGCTGCTGGGCATTCCGCATCTCGTCATCGCCATCAACAAAATGGATTTGGTGGATTGGAGCGAAGCTCGCTTCACGGAAATCCGCACGGAGATTGAAGATTTTCTGCCGAAGTTCGGCTCGTTTCACGACGTAAAATTTATTCCGATGAGCGCGTTGTCCGGCGACAACGTCGTGGAAGAATCCACCAAGACGCCGTGGTATAAAGGCCCGGCGCTGTTGCATCATCTGGAAACGGTTTACATCGCGAGCGACCGGAATTACAGCTCGTTCCGCTTTCCCGTGCAATGGGTCAACCGCCCGAACAATCCGACGAACAAGGAGCTGCATGACTTTCGCGGCTTGAGCGGACAGATCGCCAGCGGCGTGGTGCGCAAAGGTCAGGAAGTTGTCATCCTGCCCGCCGGCATCAAATCCAAGGTGAAGGAAATCTGGACCTACGACGGTTCGCCGAACGAAGCCTTCTGCCCGCAGTCCGTCACGATTTGTCTGACCGACGACATTGACGTGAGCCGCGGCGACATGATTGTCGGCTTGGAAAATCTCCCGGGCCGCAGCAGTGATTTGCAGGCGCGCGTCTGCTGGATGAACCAGCGCGCATTGTCCGCCGGCAAAAAGTTTTATCTCAAGCACACCACGCAAATCGTGCAGGTCGCGGTGACGCAGATTGAAAACCGCATCAACTTCGAAACCTTCGACGCGGAACCGAATCCCGCCGGACTCGCATTGAACGACATCGGCACCATCCGCCTCAAGACAGCCAAGCCGCTGATTTTCGACGGCTACGAAACCAACCGGCTTACCGGCTCGTTCATCCTCGTCGAACAAGGTTCGAACGCGACGGTCGCGGCGGGCATGTTGTTTCCGCCGCTCGAAGCCGCCAAGCCGGAATACGCGGACTTCGCCATCTGAAGCGAAGTAGTTGACGCCATCCTGATTTGCAGAGAAAATTCCGGTGGAGGAATTATGAATCTGCCTATTTGGAACTGGCTTTCACGCAACAAACTTAAATTCAGCAGCGCCATCGCGGGCCTGCTGTTGTTTTACATCGTCGTCGGCTTTCTGATCCTGCCGCCGATTATCCGGCACGTCGCCGTGAAAGTCTTGTCCGCGCAACTCGACCGCCAAGTCTCAATTGAAAAGATAAAAATAAATCCGCTCGCGCTCTCCACGACCATTCGCGGGGTGCTCATCAAGGACAAGGACGGCCAGCCGTTCGTTTCGTGGGATGAAGTTTATGTGAACTTCCAGTTGTCGTCGTTCTTCGGTCACGCGTGGGTGTTCAAGGAAATCAGCACGTCCAAACCGTTCGTCCGCGTGCAGATGAACAAAGGCGGCACCTTTAATTTCACCGACCTCATCACGAAATTTTCCACCAACGCCGCGCCGGCGCAGGTGAAAACTGAATCGAAACCGATTGCGCTGCGCGTCGAACATCTGCACATCGGCGGCGCGGTGGCGGCGTATGCAGATTTCTCACCGCGCACACCGTTCAAACGCACGCTCGGTCCGCTGGACATCACACTCGATGATTTCCGCACCGACCCCGACAACAAAAATCCCTACGCTTTCACCGGCACGACCGACGCGGGCGAACAAATTTCGTGGCGCGGATTTTTCTATCTCTCACCGTTGCGCTCGGAAGGCGAGTTGAAGCTGTTCAATTTCACGCTGAACAAATACGCACCGCTGTATCAGGACTTCATCAAGTTTGAAATCCGTGACGGCGCCATCGCGCTGGACGTGAATTACAAATTCAAGTTGGACGGAACCAATCTCAGCGCGTCCGTCAACGACACCGCCTTTGCGTTGCGCGATTTCAAACTCGGCGCGCCCGGCGACAGCAACAACCTCGCGGAATTGCCAGTCTTCGGCGTCGCCGGCCTGAGCGCGGATTTGGAAACGCGCAAAGCCACGATCGATTCCGTCCGCGCCGAAGGTGCAAAAGCATTTTTAAGTCGCGATGAAAATGCCGCCATCAATGTCGTCGAACTTTCCAAACCATCCGTGCCGAATGCGATGCCGGGCGACGGGGTTCTGCTGTTGCTCCGCTCCGTCACGAACGCCGTGGCGATGCTGCTGAACAGCACGAACCAATGGCGCGGCGCGGTCAACGCGGTGGACTTCACCAACTGCGCGGTCCATCTCGAAGACCATGTGAATTCGCGTCCGGCGCGGCTCGACCTCACAGAGATTTCATTTGCGGCCAAAAACATTTCCAATCTGCCCGGCACGAATCTGACCGCCGAACTTTCGTTGCGCTGGAATAAAAATGGTTCCATCAAAACCATCGTCAGCGCATCGTTTTTTCCGCCGACAGCGGACATCGAAGTTGATTTGGACAAGCTCGACCTCGGCTCGCTGGATCCGTATCTCGAGCCGAAAGTAAATCTGTTCATCCTTGGCAGCGAAGTCGGTTTGCACGGTCAGATTAATTTGACCACGCCGGACAATGTGCTGCCACAAGTCACTTTTCACGGCGACACGCGGCTCGATAATTTCCGCACGGTGGACGGCGCGCTCGGCGATGATTTGTTGAAATGGGATTCGCTCCAGATCAACGGCATTGATGCGAACCTGAATCCGCAGTCGGTGAAGATCAAGGAGATTGACGTGAACGGGGCTTACGCGCGGCTCGTCGTCGAAACCAACAAGACCATCAATCTGCTCAACGCGCTGCGTTTGACGAACACCAATTCAGTCGCGACCAATGAAACAAAGATTGCCGCGACGACAACCACCACGACCAATTCCGCGTTGCCGCAAATTTCCGTCGGCGCGATTGTCATCACGAATACAGCGGTAAGTTTCACGGATCATTCGATGCAGCCGAATGTGAATTTGGCGATTCGGGACGTGAACGGCAGCATTTCGGGAATTTCTTCCGAGCAGTTGCAACACGCCGTGGTTGATTTGCACGCGAAGGCGGATGGCGTTGGCCCCATCGCCATCACCGGCAATATCAATCCGCTGAACAGCACGCAAACGAACGACATCACCATTTCGGTGAAGGACATGGATTTGACGCCGGCGAGTCCGTATGCGGGTAAATATGCCGGCTACGAAATCGCCGAAGGAAAATTAAATCTCGACCTGAATTACGAGCTGGTCGGCAAAAAATTGGATTCCAAAAACGTCATCACGCTCGATCAATTTAATTTTGGCGACAAAGTTGAAAGTCCGGACGCGACGCATCTGCCGGTGCGACTCGCGATTGCACTGTTGAAAGACCGCGAAGGGAAAATCGTTTTGGACGTGCCGGTTCAAGGCGATTTAAGCGACCCGAAATTCCGCGTGGGCAAAGTGGTGATGCGCGTCATCGAAAATATTTTGGTCAAGGTCGCCACGTCACCGTTCTCCTTGCTGGGCGCGGTGTTTGGCGGCGGCGGCGAGGAACTCGGGCAGCAGGATTTTGCGCCAGGAAGCGCGGAATTGACGGCGGCGGACAAAGCCAAATTGGATTCGTTGCTCAAAGGACTTTACGCGCGACCGGCTTTGAATCTGGAAATCGCCGGTAGCGTGGACGCGAACGGCGACCGCGAAGGCTTGCAACGCGCCGCGATTGACCGCGAAATCCGCACGCGCCTCTGGCAGAAATTCCGCAAGGCCGAGCAAGCCACCAATTCCGTCGACGCCATCGTGCTCACGCCGGAAGCTCGCGCGAAATGGGTGAAACGTCTTTACGCCGAAGCCGTCGCTGCCGGCAAAATCACACCGCAATTGCTCGCGGCTAATTCCAATCTCGTGGCCTACGCCGCCCAGGTTTTGCCGCGTAACAGCGCATTTGAAAAAGGCGCGGCTAAATTGAAGGCTGGCGGTGGCGCGCCGAAGTCGGCAGCGGAAGCGGGCTATCAAACCAAGTTGGTTCCCCCGCCCGATCCAGCCGAAGCGGTGTTGCTGACAACTTTTCCGGTGAGCGATGCGGACTTGGAAACGCTCGCCGCCAACCGTGCGAAGGCCGTGCAAAATTATTTGTTGGCGAGCGGCAAAGTGACGGCGGGAAGATTATTTCTCAAGCAAGGCGAACTGCGGCGCACCGGAAGCAAAGTCATTCTCTCCTTCCGCTGAAATTTTTTACATCTGGAACAGCAAATCGAAAAGTTTTTTGCCACCAAAAATCCAGATGACCGCCGCCAGCGCAATGTAAGGGCCGTAAGGCATCCGCGAGGACCACTCGCGTTTGCGTAATAAAATCAAGGCAATGCCGGCAGCCGAACCGATGAGCGAACTTGCCAACAGCGAAAAAAATGCGCCCTGCCAGCCGATGAATGCGCCAATCGCCGCCATAAATTTCACATCGCCCAGCCCCATCGCTTCGCGCGGTAAAATTATTTCTGAACAAACTACGTCCATGTGCGGCTCGGTTTCGGGATTAAACTTTTCGTCGCCGAGTTTGAGTGTTTCCGGCGTCAGTCGCAGCGAGACGTTGCGGTAACTGCGGTCAATCAACTCCACGGTTTGCGCTTCCAAAATAATGGTGTCGGTTTTTCGGTAAAAAATTTCTTCGTAGGGAATCTGGGTATCCGGTAAGCACAGCGCAGTTTCGGTAAAAATGATTTTTGCGCCGTCCGGCAGTTTTATTTTTTGCCGGCCAAAAAGTAATTTTCCCAATCGCAATACGGCATAGACGATGCCCGCACCGATGGCGATGCCGAGCGCACTCCGCTCAAGGCCGACCTTCAACGAATTTGTCCCGTGCAATTGCGGCAGAAAAAAGGAAATGACGAAGCCCACTGCCGCACCGCCGAAAGTAATTTCGTCCGGAATAATGAAATGCTCGAAGTCGATAAATGTGGCTGTAATGAGCCCCGCCAGAAAAAGGCAATAAACGACCGCAATCCACGGCGACACTTGACCGAACGCCAGCCAGCACGCGAGAAATGCCAGTCCGGTCAGTAGTTCCACCGCAAAGTAGCGCGGCGAAATCGGTGCGCCGCAGTTTTTGCATTTGCCGCGCAACGAAAGCCACGTCAGTAGCGGCACGTTGAGGTAAAAGGGAATAGAGTATTTACAATGCGGACAATGCGACGGCGGCGAGACGACACTCAAATCCAGCGGCATCCGATAGATACAGACGTTTAAAAAACTTCCGACGATGCAGCCGAACGAAAAGAATACCAGCGACCAGAAATGAAACGGCACCACCGCCCAGTATTGCGGGTTGAAAATATTTTCAAACAGCATACACGCATCCTTCCACAGCACGCCGCATCACGGCGACCGGCGCGGGCTGTCCCGTCCAAATCTCGAACGCCTTCGCGCCCTGATGCACGAGCATGCCGATGCCGTTGGCCGTTTTACAGCCAGTAGCCTTGGCGGTAGCGAGCAATTTCGTCTCCGCAGGTTTGTAAATCATGTCGTAAACGGCGCGCGTTCGTTTCAGCGAAAATTGTTCTTCGTCCAGCGGCGAACCGTCTTCCGGCTTCAAGCCAAGCGAAGTGGCGTTCAGCAACAAATCAACTTCCGCCTTTGGATAACCGACGGAAACTTTGACGGACGGAAATTGTTTCTTTATTTCGGCGGCGATTGCTTCCGCCTTACTCACCGTGCGGTTCACCAAAAAAAGTTCCGCCACATTTTCCGCCGCAATTTTCAAAGCCGCCGTGCGCCCTGCCCCGCCGGCACCGAGCAATAAAACTTTTGCCCCGCGTAACTCGACTTTCAAATCATCTCGCAGTGAGGTAACAATCGCATTGGCATCTGTATTGAATCCGATGGCGCGACCATTTTCAAATTTGATGGTATTCACCGCGCCCCAAGATTTGGCCGAGTCATCCAGTTCATCCACCATATCCACCGCCAGCAATTTGTGCGGCACGGTGAGGTTGAGACCGGCGAAGTTCATCGCGCGCGCACCTTCGATGGCGGCGCGGAGATGTTTCGGGTCCACTTCAAAGGCGAGATAGCGCCAGTTCAGGCCGCGGGTCGCGAAGGCCGCGTTGTGCATCGCCGGCGAGGCGGAATGCCGGATGGGCGAACCCAGCACCGCGCACAGGCGCGTGGCGGCGTTGAGGGGGGCTAAACTGGTTTGCGGCACGCGCAATTTATAAGCGGCAACGGCGCGAGTTCAAAGCGCAAAGACGCGAAACCGAATCATTCCGACCGGCATTACGTGCGTCATGCGGACAAATACTGCCACAAGCCTGAATTGACTTTCGCTCCAGATTATCTAGAATCCAACATTTTGTTGAAAGGAATACCGGCCATGTCATCCCTTAAGAATTTGCCGCGGGCGCCGATTTTTAACGCCCTCGCCGCGCTGGCTGGTTGCATCGCCGCGCCCGCCGGCTTTGCTCAAGCACCTTCAACCGCCGCGGCGCCGACTCTCGCCATCACTTCCATCGAACCGGGGCCGACGCCCTTCGTGAGTTTCGTGACAATCGCCGGTCCCGCCGTGGATAAGATCACCAGCGTGGCCTTCAGCGTCGTGCCGAAGGCCAGCTCCACGACACTGCCGGTGTCCGCCACCTACGCGCGCCAGCGGCTGACCACCGCCACCGCCCACACGCTCATCATCCCGGTGTTCGGCTTGTATGCGAACCGCACGAACACGGTGCGTCTCACTTATTCCGGCCATGGCCTGAGAGGTTCGGTTAACGCGCTGATTGTGACGGCGCCGTGGGACAATTCCCTGGCCGACGCCTACGCCGGCAAAACGGACGTGGTGCCCCGCAATAACACCATCCGGTTGAATTTCAGTTTCTTCATGCTCAAGGCCTGGGCCGGCGGCACGCATCCGGTGGTGATGGACACGGACGGCGAGGTGCGCTGGTGCGGCACGGCGGGCCCGGGCAACCAAGGCTCGATCTATATGCAGAACGGATTTTATGTCGGCGACAATTCCTTGCTGCGCCGCATTGAACTGGACGGTTCCGCTTCCGTGGTGGCCGACTACTCGGCGCTGGGCTACTGGGATTTCCACCACAACATTGATCCGGGCAAGACCGGCATGTTGATCGGCATCAACCACGACGCGGACATCGAGTCGGAAATCATCGAGACCGACGCCAGCGGCAATCTCCTCAACTCTTGGAACCTGGCCACCATCCTGGAAGACGCCATCGTGGCCGGCGGCGAAGATCCGTCCAGCTTCGTGCGGACGGGCAATTATGACGACTGGTTTCACAACAACGCCGCCACCTACTGGAAGGCCAAGGATTCGCTGGTGGTGTCCAGCCGGGAAAATTTCGTGATCGGCATCGGCTATGAAACCAAGGAGATCAAATGGATTTTGGGCGACACCAACAAGGCGTGGTTCCAGAACTTCCAGTCGCTCCGCAAATATGCGCTGACACTGACGGGCAATTCAATTGCACCCATCGGCCAGCACGCCGTATCCATCACCGCCAACGGTCAGTTGATGTTGTTCGACGATGGCCTTCCCAGTTATAACCAAAGCCCGGCGGGGATTTCCCGCGATTACTCCGCGCCCCGCCGCTACACCATTGATGACAAGAAAATGGAAGCCACCGAGGTCTGGAATTTTGAACACGGCCAGGCTATCTACAGCCCGATCTGCAGCAGTATCTATCAGGACAATGGATCCTTCTTGATCGACTACGCCGCCGAAAATTGGGGCCAAGACATCCGACTGCTGGGGCTGGACAATCGCGGCCGGACGGCGTTTGAATATGTCTTCAACGGATTGAACTGGTCAGCCGGCTGGAACGCTATCCAAATCCATCTGGAAAACTTGCACTTCCACTAGCTCGGCGGACGCGCAGAGCGCAAGGTCAGAAAATATCCGTCAATAAAGCCATTTCTGTATCGCGCTGTTCGCATCCAAAATGACACCCTGCCGGCGGAACGCCCAGCACATGTAGCTCACGCTCACGAAATACGACGCCGGCACGCGGTTCGCCACGCAGATTTTCACGCCCAGCAGCGTCGTCTTGCCGCCGAAACCCATCGGCCCGATGCCGAGTTCGTTCGCCGTTTTTAAAATATCCTGCTCCAACGCGTCGAGCTTCGCATTCGGATTGCGGTCGTCAATCAAGCGGAGAAACTGCGTCTTGCTCAACTCGTAGCCCGTCGCGCGATCGCCGCCGATGCACACGCCGAGCACGCCCGGGCCGCAGCCTTTGCCCTGCGCCTGCAACACCGCGTCGAGAATCACCTTGCGGCAACCATCGAGATCGCGGTTCGCATGGAGGGCGTCATCGGGCAGCGAATATTGCGCACCGACGTTTTCGCAGCCGCCGCCTTTGAGCGCAAGCCGCACAGAAATTTCCGGCGAACGATGTTGGTGAAAATGAAATGACGGTGCGCCCGGCCCGACGTTTGTGCCATCGTTTTTGCCGGTAAGCGAATCCACGGAGTTCTGGCGGAGATAACCTTTCTTGGTCGCCAGCGTCACTGCTTCGCGCGCGGTTTCGGCAAAGGTGATCTGGTCGTAGCCGATCGGCACATCGACATAAAACAACACGCTGCCGGTATCCTGGCAGATAGGCTGCGACTTGTTTTTCGCCAGCGCGATGTTCTGGTCGATGATCTTGAAGGCATTTTGCGCGAGGGAATTTTTCTTCTCGTTCTCCAACGACGTGAGGATAGCGCGATGGACGTCATCGGGAATTTCGGCAGACGTGCGGCGAATGAGTTCGACGAGGGAATCTAGCAATTGGCTCATAAAAGTATGACGACAGCGTAAGACCTCGCGGCGAAAGCGTCAATTGCGCGCAGTTGCATTTCCTGCCGCCGCCAGTTTTAATCTGCGCGTGCAACCGAACGGCCAACCCACTTTCGCCGAGAAATTTTTTACGCCCGTGCGTTTTGGAATTTTTCTCGCGTTGCTCGTGTTCGCCGCGTTCCCGCAAGTCATTCTCGGACTGGAAACTTTTGTGGCGCGCGACTTCGGCTTTTTCGCCTATCCGCTGGCGCATTTTCAACAGCAATGTCTGCTGCACGGCGACATTCCTTTTTGGGATCCCTACAACAACTGCGGCGTGCCGTTCCTCGCGCAATGGAACACCATGCCGCTCTATCCGCCCGCACTTTTTTATCTCGCGCTACCGCTGAAATGGTCGCTCGGAATGTTCTCGCTGCTGCATCTGTGGTGGGCTGGCTTCGGAATGTATTTCCTCGCGCGCCGCTGGACGGGCAACGACTTCGCTGCCGCGTTCGCCGGAATCGCTTTTGCTTTCAACGGTTTCACGCTAAACCTCATCATGTGGCCGAGCCACATGGCGACGATCAGTTGGATGCCATTGGTCGTGCTGCTCGCGGAACGCGCGTGGCGCGACGGCTGGCACTGGATAATTTTGGCGGCGATTGCCGGTGCGTTGCAAATGCTCGCGGGTGGACCGGAAATAATTCTTTTTACCTGGCTGATCGTCTCGGCGTTGTGGCTGCAACAATTCATCTGTGGCGAAGCGCCGCGCGGCGCCATGCTCTGGCGTTTTCCGCTCGTGGTCGCGCTCGTCATCTCGCTCACGCTGGCGCAACTGCTGCCGTTCCTCGACCTCGTCGCCCACGCCCAGCGCGAAACCGGCTTTGCCGATTTGCGTTGGTCCATGCCCGGCTTTGGCCTTGCCAATTTTTTAGTGCCGATGGCGTTCGGCTCCACCGCGATCGAAGGCATCTTCTTTCAACACGGCCAATACTGGACTTCGTCGTATTATCTCGGAGTTGGCACCCTCTGGCTGGCGCTGCTCGCGCTACTTTCCTTGCGCGAACGGCGCGTGTGGCTGCTCGGCAGCATCGCAACTATCGGACTAATCTTTGCGCTTGGCGAAAATACTCCAGCGCTGCCGTTCGTGCGAAAACTGTTGCCGCAATTGAGTTTTATCACTTATCCAATCAAATACATCGCCGTCGCCATTTTCGCTGCGCCCTTGTTGGCAGCTTTTGCGCTGGCGAATATTTCAAAGACGCAAAAAAAATTATTATCGCTGGGCGGCTTATTGTTTTCGCTGCTCGTGGGCGTTATACTTTGGACGCAGCTAGCGCCGTTGCCCAGTGACGATTCGCACGCGACGCTGCTCAACGGATTTTCGCGCGTGGGCTTTTTGATTTTGACCGGCTCAATTCTGTTTGTGCTCACCCGCACGGCAACTTCTGTCCTGATTCGGTTTGCCCCGCTGTTTCTACTGCTGGTCGCGTGGGCCGATGTGTTCACGCATGCACCGGCACAGAACCCGACCGTGCCGCCGTGGGTTTTTGAACCGGGACTCGCCCGCAAAAAACTGGCGCTAAAACCGCAGCCGACGCTGGGCGGCTCGCGGATAATGATTTCGCCGCTCGCTGCGCCATCGTTAATCGGCTTCGCCGTGCGCGATCCCAAGAATAATTTTCTCGCCAAGCAGCTCGGTTATTGCGCGAACGGAAATCTCCTCGACGCTGTGCCGAAGGTGGACGGTTTTTTTTCGCTCACGCCGCGCGAAAGTGACTTGGTGCTGTCATTGTTTTACACCACGACCAATGCAAATTATCCCGGTCTCGAAAATTTTCTGGGCGTCTCGCAAATCACCGCGACAGACTCGGTCTCGCATTGGCAGGCACGCACAAATTTTCTACCGCTTGTGACCGCTGGGCAAAAGCCAGTTTTCATTGATGATTCAAGCATGGATTCACCATTAAGAAATCCCAGCTTTGACGGCAGTAAGGTAGTTTTCCTACCGGAGCAAACTCGATCAATCGTGACGGTCACCAATCAGACTACCGCAAAAATTATTGCTTCAACATTTGGCAACTCCACCGTGGATATCGAAGTCGAAGCTGACGCGATTGCGCTCGTCGTGGTGGCGCAGACGTATTATCATAATTGGTGCGCGGAAGTGGATGGCACGTCAAGGCCGGTGTTGCGCGCCAATGTTGCGTTTCAAGCCGTGCAGATTCCCGCTGGCACTCACAAGCTTAATTTTTTTTATCGCGACCGCGCGTTTGAAATTGGCGCAGCGATTTCCCTCTGCATGTGGGCAAACTGCGGCATCGCGCTGCTGCTGATCATGCGCCGTTCACTGCCACCAACGCCGCCTGACCCGGAAGATGAAGATAACTACCTTTGATCAGGACTAGATTCGGACAAAAAAACACCACCGGCGTGAACCGGTGGTGTTTGCAAAATACGGAAATAATTTTTACTCCGCTGATTTTCTCTTGGTGAACGTGTGCGTCGCGTGGCCGTAAAAGGCTTCGGCACATTCCATCAGCGTTTCCGAGAGCGTCGGATGCGCGTGAATCGTCAGTGCGATGTCTTCCACCGTTGCGCCCATTTCCATGGCGAGCACAGCTTCGGCGATGAGTTCGCCTGCGCCTGCGCCGCAGATGCCCACGCCGAGCACGCGCTCGGTTTCGGGATCGATGAGCATTTTCGTAACGCCGTCCGTGCGGTCAAACGACAACGCGCGGCCGGAGGCGCTCCACGGGAATTTAGAGACGACGTAAGCCACGCCTTTTTCTTTGGCCTCGGCTTCGGTCAAACCGCACCAGGCGAGTTCGGGGTCGGTGAACACGACGGCGGGAATGATACTTTCAAAAATGCCGCTTTCACCGTGAATGTTTTCAACGGCGTTGCGCGCTTCTTTGTGCGCTTTGTGCGCGAGCAAAATGCCGCCCGCGATGTCGCCGATGGCGTAGATGCTGGGGTCATCCGTCTGCTGCTGCGAATTGACCTTCACAAAACCTTTTTCGTCGAGCACGGCTTTGGTGTTTTCCAGACCGAGATCGGCGCTGTTCGGCACGCGACCGACAGAAACCAGAACGCGGTCGTAAAGTTCGGAAAGTTTTTCGCCGTTAAATTCGGAATCAACTTTGATCTGTTTGCCAACGGTCGCCATTTTGGTGACGCGCGCCTTCAAACGAATTTCTTTGAAAGATTTTTTGGCATTGGCCACAACGGGACGCGCGAGGTCGGCGTCGGCGCCGGCGAGAATCGCATCCATCGCCTCTACGACCGTGACTTTGCTACCGAGCGCGGAATAAACGAAACCCAGTTCCATGCCGATGTAACCGCCGCCGATGACGAGCAGGTTTTCGGGAATGTCGGTGACTTCGAGCGCTTCGGTGGACGTCATCACGCGCGGATTGCCGAGGTCAAACGCCTTCGGCATCGCGGGCGCGGAACCGACGGCGAGAATCGCCTTGTCGTATTCCACAAACTGTTGGCCTTGCTCCGTCTCCACGCGCAATTTGTTCGAGCCTTCAAAATAAGCCCGTCCGGTGATGACCGTCACGCCGCGCATTTTCGCAAGCGACGCCACGCCGCCGGCGAGTTTCTCAATGATGGAACCTTTCCATGCGCGCAGTTTATCCACTTCGATTTTCGGCTCCGCGAACGTGATGCCGCGATGGGCTGATTCGCGCGAGTTGACGATTTGATGCGTCGCGTAAAGCAGTGCTTTCGACGGGATGCAACCGCGATTCAAGCACACGCCACCGAGCTTTTTTTCGCGCTCGATGAGGATGACTTTCTTGCCCAAATCCGCCGCGTAAAACGCCGCCGCATAACCGCCAGGGCCGGCACCGACGACTACAATTTCTGTTTTGATCGAATCCATAGAAATTAAATCTTCACCAACGCTTCGTCGAAGTTTTCAAACGCCTTCACCAGATCCACGGTGAACCGCGCCGCGCTACCGCCGTCAATCACGCGATGATCGTAGCTCAACGCAATCGGCGTGAGCAGACGCGCCACAATCTGGCCGTCGCGCACCACCGGTTTCATCGCACCACGGCCGAGGCCAAGGATGGCGACTTCCGGCAAATTGATGATCGGCGTGAAATGCGCGCCGCCAATCGCGCCTTGGTTGGAAATGGTGAACGTGCCGCCCTTCATTTCATCGGCGGAAATTTTTCGGTCGCGCGCTTTCGCGGCGAGCGTTTCCAATTCTTTCGCCAAATCGAACATGGATTTTTTATCCACGTCACGGATGACGGGAACCATCAAACCTTGCTCCGTGTCCACCGCGATACCGAGGTGGATGTATTCCTTGATGACGATTTCGCTCGCGACTTCATCGAGGCTGGAATTGAAAATCGGATGCGCTTTCAACGTCGCCGCAACCGCTTTCAAAACGAACGGCGTGAGCGTGAGCTTGACGCCTTTCTTTTCGTAGTCAGCCGCAAATTTTTTCCGCAACTCGCCGAGCTTGGTGAAATCGATGTCGTCGAACTGCGTCACACGGGCGACGCTGTTCCAACTTTCGCTCATGCGGCGAGCGATGACTTTGCGCAACGGCGTGACCGGCTTCTTGAGAATCGGCCCCCACTGCGAGAAATCTACGGACACCGGCGCGGGCTTGGCGGCCGGAGCGGCTTCGGCAACAACCTTTGCCGGACGCGCCGCGGCGCGCATCAAACGCGCGATGTAATTCTTGATGTCTTCAGCCGTAATGCGACCAGATTCGTCGCCCGCGACTTTGTGCAGATCAATGCCGAATTCGCGCGCGGCCTTGCGCACGGACGGCGAGGCAAAGGGATTTTCATTGACGATTTCGTCGGCCGATTCGGCAACGGGTTCATCATCTTCAACCACCGGTGCGGGTTTCGCGGCAACTTTCTTCGCCGCCGGTTTTGCCGCAGGCGCCACGGCGGGAGCGGGAGCCGGAGCGGAACCGCCGCCAGCGACCGACAAGATTTTTGCACCTACGCCGATGCGGTCGCCCGCTTTCACGTAAATTTTTTCCACGACGCCAGCGGCGGTGGACGGAATGGAGGCCACGGCTTTCTCGTTTTCGAGTTCCATGATGGCCTGACCATTGGCAATCGTGTCGCCTTCTTTGACGAAAATGCCAACGACGACGCCGGAATCGGCGCCTTCACCCAGCTTCGGAAGTTTTACATCCATAAATGAACTGTCAGCTTGCCGCAGAACGGCGCGGTTTTCCAGCAGGAAATTTTTAGAAATTGAATCGTCTTAGCTTGACCAGCAACTGCGCGTCGGCGGCGGGAAATTCAAATTCACTAAGTTGCGCCCGATCAATCCATTTCACCGCCGCGCAATCCAACGGCTGCGGGTCACCCGAGATAAGTTTGCAGATGAAAAACTTAAGGTGAACCGATTTTTCGGGATAATCGTGCGAAATCTCCTCAAACAATTCACCCGCGGAAATTTCCACACCGAGCTCCTCGCGGATTTCGCGGACGAGGCATTGCTCGAATGTTTCACCCGCTTCACGTTTGCCGCCCGGAAATTCCCACAAGCCGCCGAGGTGCACTTGTGCATGACGTTGTGTGATGAGCAACTGGCCGTCGCGAAAGATTAGCGCGGCAGATACTTCGATGACTTTTTTAGCGGCCGACACTCTTGTAAATCCAGCCGAGTTTTTCCATTTCCGCCGGATCAAACAGATTGCGCCCGTCGAAAAACAGCGGCGCGGTCATGGATTTTTTGGCACGAGCCAAATCGATTTGCTTGAATTCGTCCCATTCCGTCGCAATCACAAGTGCATCACAGCCTTCAGCCACGGCGTTCATGTCATCAACGTAAGTCGCGTTCGGCAAAATCGGCTTCGCCTTTTCCATCGCCTTCGGGTCATGCACGCGCAAAGTCGCGCCATCCGCCAAAAGTTTTTGGCACAGATTGATCGCGGGCGAGGAACGGATGTCATCCGTGTTCTGCTTGAACGCGAGACCGAGCACACCGATTTTTTTGTCCTTCAAAACCCAGAGCGTGTCCGTAATTTTTTTGACAAAGCGATCCATCTGGTCGGCGTTGATGCGCTGAACTTCCTTGAGCAATTTAAAATCGTAGCCGACCTGCTCGGAAATTTTGATAAACGCGCTCAAGTCTTTCGGAAAACAACTACCGCCGAAGCCAATGCCCGCATTCAAAAACCGACGGCCGATGCGTTCGTCCAAACCGATGCCGTGCGCGACTTCCTGCACGTTCGCGCCCGCCGCTTCGCAAATGTTGGCGATGGCGTTGATGTAAGAAATTTTCAACGCGAGAAATGAATTCGCTGCGTGCTTGATGAGTTCTGCCGAATTGATGTCGGTGACGATGATGGGCGCTTTAAACGGCGTGTAAATTTCCGTCATCGCCGCGACCGGACGTTGCGAACGAACGCCGATAACCACGCGGTCGGGATTCATCAAATCGCCAACAGCAAAACCTTCGCGCAGAAATTCCGGATTACTGACGACATCAAACTCCACCTTGGCCGGGCAATAACGCTTAATTGTCTCCGCCACTTTTTCGCCCGTCTTGACCGGCACAGTGCTTTTGTCCACGACGATTTTGTAGCTCGTCATGGCGCTCGCGATGTCGCGAGCAACACGCTCGATGTAACTCAAATCCACCGAACCATCCGGCTGCGGTGGTGTCGGCACCGCGATGAAAATCACATCGGAATTTTCGACGCCTTCCGCCGTGCTATTCGTGAACTTCAGCCGACCAGCGGCGACATTTTTTTTGACCAGCTCTTCAAGGCCAGGTTCGTAGATGGGAATGCCACCCGCCTGAAGTTTTTTGACTTTCGCGGCATCATTGTCCACGCAGATAACGTGATGGCCGACTTCGGCGAAACACGTTCCCGAAACCAAACCGACATAGCCAGTGCCGATGATGGTAAGCTTCATGTCAGGACTTGGCGGCTGGCTTCGTCGCGGCGATTTGCGACAAGCGCTGCGCCGCTTCCGACGCGAGCGAACCTGCCAGCGGCGACCGCGTCACTTCCTGATAACAAGCGGTCGCGTCCGCGAATTTGCCTTGCGCTTCCAAGATGCGGCCGAGCGAAAATTTTGCCGGCAACGCTTCCGAGGAATTCGGATAATTCGCCGTCACCGCGCGATACGCCGCAGCTGCGTCGTCCAATTTATTTTGCGATTCGAGACACGCGGCCACGCCGAGTTGCGCCGCCGGTGCGAGCGAACTGGATTTATTTGCGCCGAGAAAAGCTTGGAATTGCGCCTGTGAGTCCGCGTAACGCGCTGCGCTAAATAGAACTGCCGCCGCCTGCAACTGCGCGCGTTCCGCCGCGATCGTGCCGGAATACTGCGATGCAATTTTTAGAAAACCATCTGCCACCTGCTGCACCGTCGGGTTCGGCGGCAAGGTGAGTTGCAACTGCGTATAAGCCTGGCCGGCGTTGACGGCCTTTTGTTCTTGCTGCGTCGCGATGAAATACCAGACAAACAAAACTATAACCGCCGCCACGCTGGTGACGATGACACGTTGGCGGTTGGCTTCAAACCACGGCCAAAACTTGATGAGGAAATCTGTGGGTGCGTCTTGTGTTTGCATAAATATGAAAAAGAAGTTTTTCCCCGCCGCCGCCGAAAGGCAAGCCGAATCCGCCAGACAAATGGACATCACCGCGCCAGCGCGCGCGAAAGCAACGGCTTTACCGCCTTTGCTAAAAACAAACCCGCCATATTTTTCTCAATAATAATAAGTGCTGGACAATTATTTACCTGCCACGCAGCCTTCAATTCATGAAATCTGATGGGCCACAAATACTGCGGTCTAATTATTTTTAGACGGCTAAATTACACCAGACATTTATGATAGAACAAACCCAACCCGAAAATAAAACTGGAGACACCGCCAAATCCAACCCCGTTGATTGGCGAGAGACGCTACCCAAAACCATACCGCTTTGGGGCTGTCTCGTTGCCGGAGTTCTTGGAATCGGCAATGCGATGCAGTCAGTAGGTATCGGAACAGCAGCCTGTCTTTTGGCAGCAGTTGCCGGCTTTGCCGCTGCTCACCACATTTATTCACGCAAAGATTGAGTATGATTAGTTGCCGGCGAGCAGCTAGATAGACTGCAGATTTCTTAGACCAACTTTCCACCTTCGCTTCGTTCAGCGCAACCAGCGCACGAAGCCAATTTAAATTTCCCCTTTAGCTTTGCGCCGTCGCCCTTTAACTTGCGCGGCCATGAAAGTCCGTTGTTTTCTGCTGTTGCTTGCCGTCGCGTGGTTCACGCCGACGGGACGCGCAGCATATATCAACGGCCACGCTTACCAACCGCTCATGGATTGGGCAGACGCGAATGGTTTCCGCACCGCCTCACGCCGCAGCGATGAAATCATCCTGACCAACCGCACAACGCGACTGGTGTTCGACAAAGATTCGCGCACGGCAGCCATCAACGGCGTGAACGTGGCGTTGTCGTTTCCCGTCGCGGCGGACAAAGGCCTGTTTTCCATCGCGCAACTGGACTTGGCCAAGACAGTTGAGCCGCTGGTATTCGCGCCAAAATTCACGGGTAAAAAAATTTCCGCCATAGTTCTCGACCCCGGTCACGGCGGGAAAGATCCAGGCAACCGCGTTGCCGGTCGCAACGAAAAAACGGCCACACTCGCGCTCGCGCAAGAATTGAGCGACCAGCTAAAAGCCTCTGGATTTAAGGTGATTCTCACGCGCACAAAAGATAAATTCGTCGAACTGCCGGTGCGTCCAGACATCGCCAACCGCGTCAATGCAGATTTGTTTGTGAGCCTGCATTTCAACGCAACGACTTCGGGCAAGGCGGATGTGAACGGACCGGAGACGTATTGCATCACGCCGGTCGGCGCGAGTTCCAGCAACGCACAAGGCGAAGGTGCTAACTACGGCGCGACAACCGCAAATGTGTCCGAGAAAAAAAGTCTGCTGCTCGCGTATCAAGTGCAGCGCGCCTTGGTGAAAAATCTCGATGTGGAAGATCGTAGTGTGCGACGTGCGCGGTTTGCGGTCTTGCGCGACGCAGAAATGCCCGCCATTTTGATTGAGAGCGGTTACATGACGCATCCGGTGGAGGGCAAAAAGATTTTTGATCCGGCTTACCGCAAACAACTGGCGGCAGCGATTGTGAAAGGCATTTTGAATTATCAGAAACTAACCGCGCCGGTGGATCAGTCCTATACCAACAGCGCGCCAGTGAAATTTTCCAAAAAGAAAAAAGCATGAGTATCGCAACCAAAACCGGCGACAGCGGCACGACAGGTCTGATGTATGGCCATCGCGTGCCGAAGAATCATCCGCGCGTCGAAGCTTGCGGTGCGTTGGACGAATTGAACGCCGCGCTCGGGCTCGCGCGCGCAACGGCCACGGAAAAATTTGTCAGCGAAAATATATTCTGGATTCAGAAATCGCTGGTGGATGTGATGGGCGAAGTCGGCGTGTTGACGGAAGATTTACCACGTTACGCCAAAGGCGGATTTACCCTTGTGACGCCAGAATTCACGGCGAAACTCGACAAACTGGTGAAAGAAATCGAGGCGCAAAACGTCTCGTTCAACGGCTGGGCGACGCCGGGGGCGACGCACCATTCCGCCGCGCTGGACGTGGCGCGCACGACGTGTCGGCGCGCGGAGCGCCGCGTGTTTGATTTGCAGGCGGCAGGCGAATTGTCGAACGCGGAGATTTTGATTTTCTTGAATCGCCTTTCGGATCTGCTGTGGCTTTTCGGGCGCTGGGTGGAAACGCAGTTGGAGAAAAAATAGACGCTGGTTTGGGTTGGCGCGCATGTCCCCAATTATTTCCGCCGAGTCCGGTTGAATTAAAGCGGCCATTGGCTTAAAACGGTGGCGTGTTTCACCCGTCTGCCCATGATTTTGCGCGCTAGAATCATAAGGATTTTTTTCCTACTCGCGTGGCTGACCTCGCTTCTGTCGGGGTCGCGCGCGCGCGCAGCGGGCGATTATCTGGTGGATGTGTGGACTTCGGAAAACGGTCTACCGGACAGTTCCGTAACGGCGGTGGCGCAGACGCCGGACGGTTACCTGTGGATGGGCACTTACAACGGGGTGGCGCGTTTCGATGGTGTGCGCTTCGTGACTTTTGATCCGGCGAACACACCTGAACTCGGCCACGCGCGCGTGCGAAAACTTTTTGTAGATGCGAACGGCACGCTGTGGATTAACACCTACGACGGTTCACTGACAACGTATCGCGCCGGAAAATTTTCCTTGGAACAGCACAACATCCGTTTTTCCGAAGGCGAATTAAATCTGGTTTCCTCAACGTCCAACCAAGTTGTTTTTCTCGACGGTCGCGGCGATCTGTTTCGCAAGTCGCTGGCCGCGTCCGCCGGTGAAGGCTGGGAAAACATCCCGCCGCCCAGCCATGGGCTCGGCCTCGGCGCGCTATGTTGCGAGGACAATAAAGGAACCATTTGGTATCGTGACGCGGAGAAACATCTCTGGCGCTTGGCTAACAATCATTACGAACGCGTGCCGGAGGATGCGGGTTTGGCCGGCCAAAATATTAATTACCTGACGACGGATGCACGCGGCCGGCTGTGGGTGGGAACTGACGAGGGCATCTGGGTTTGGCGACTAAATAAATTTCATCTCGCGCTCCCAACCGGCACAAAAAAATCTACGGGCGTGACGTTTATTTCGGTCGCTGAGAATGGTCGCATCTGGGCGGTGGTGAATGGCGAACTGCGCGCGGCGCAAGATGAACAATGGGTTTTGAAGACGGACGAAGCGCACGACTTTTTTTCAAAAAACCCCAGCCGCATCAGCGCGCAGGACGATCACCATGGCGGCACTTGGTTTTACAGCTACGGGCGTGGCCTGCTGCACGTTAGCAACGACGGCCAGACGAGGCAATTGACGACGGATGACGGATTTCCCGGCGAGCGCGTTTATTGTTTTTTTGAAGATCGTGAAGGGAATTGTTGGGCCGGCCTCGATGCTGGTGGCCTTGTGCGCGTGCGTGAACGACAATTTCACGCGGTCGGCAGCGGCGAAAAAAAAGCGGCAAAGTCCGTAGCCGAGGACAGTTCCGGAGCGATGTGGATTGGCATGTTGAGCGGCGGACTCGGTCGCTGGCAGGCGGGCGGATACACCAATTTTAGCGTGACGGAAAACGGCGGCGGGGGCTCCGTATTTTGCGTGTGTCCGGATGCGGATGGACGATTATGGCTGAGCGCCGGCGACGAAGATTTATTTATCCGCGAAAACGGCGAGGCGGAGCGCCGTGAACCGGTGGTGCATGGTGTAAAAGCCATTTTGCGAGATCATGACGGACGTATTTGGGTCGGCACGACGAGCGGCTTGTTGTGCTCGGAAACAGGCGAGCCGGATGACTTAAAAAACTTCAGCGGCGTGCCTCGCCGCTACATCCGCGCGCTAACCGAAGATAAGTCCGGCGCATTATGGATTGGCACCGGCAATGGTGAAATTTATCAAGTCGTCAGCAACGCCTCAAAAATGTTCCAGCCGGACGACAAGCTACAAGGCGGTGCGATCTGGTCGGTGCTGGTAGATGATGATGGCACGGTTTGGGCGGGAACTTTTCGCGGCGGATTACTGCGCCTGCGCGATGGCCGATTCACGCGCTACGGCAAGTCAGAAGGTTTGCCGGACAACGTCATCTGCCAAATTCTCGACGACGGTCAGGGCAATCTCTGGCTTGGTTCACATCAAGGAATTTTTCGGGTGACAAAAACAGCGCTCGATGATTTCGCGCGCGGCAAAATTAAATTTGTGCCGTGCATTGACTACGCACGAGCGGACGGTCTGCCGTCACTCGAATGTTCTGGCGGTTATCAGCCGGCCGCGTGGCGCACGCACAACGGCCAACTTTGGTTCACAACGGTCAAAGGCGCAACGTGGATTCAGCCTGAAGAAATCAAGCCAAACCCGACACCACCGCCGGTGGTCATCGAAGAAATTCTGGTGGACGGACGAACGCAAAATTTATCTGCCGATACGCGCGCTGCAATGCTGGAAATCCCACCGGGTAAACATCAGATTGAATTTCGTTACCCGGGCTTGAGCCTTGCGTCGCCGGAGCGCGTGCAATTCCGCTACCGACTTTCCGGCGTGGACGCGGGCTGGGTGCTAGCCGGCACGCAACGCTCGGTGCAATATAATCTGCTACCGCCGGGCGATTATCAATTTCGCGTCATCGCGGGCAACAGCGATGGCGTGTGGAACGAATCCGGCGCGCGCTTAAAAATAAAAATTCAGCCACACTTTTACGAAACATGGTGGTTCCAGATGTGCGTGGTGATTCTGATTTTAGGCAGCGTCGCTGGCGGCGTCCGCTATGTGGCTACGCGACGGTTGCACCGAAAAATGGAGGAGCTTGAGCGTAAGCAAATGGTCGAACGCGAACGCACACGCATCGCAAAAGATATTCACGACGACCTCGGTGCGAGTCTGACGCTAATCGCCGTGCTAGGTGACTTGGCCAAAAAAGAACGCGGCGAGGAACGCATTGAAAAAATGTCCGACACGGCGCGCGAAGCTGTGAAATCGTTGGACGAAATCGTTTGGGCGGTGAACCCGCGCAACGACACGCTGGCGCACCTGATTGATTACACTGGTCAATTTGCAGCGAATTATTTGCGCGACGCGGGCATCCGCTGTTTGCTCGATGTGCCCGACCATACACCTGCGCGCGAAGTGCCGACAAATGTGCGCCATAATGTTTTTTTGGTTGTGAAGGAAGCGCTGCAAAACATCGTCAAGCATGCACACGCCAGCGAAGTCTGGTTGCGCATCAGCACGAGCGAATTGCGTTTGCAAATCGAGATTGAAGATAACGGCTGCGGGTTTGACCGCACACCAGCCGATGCGTGGGCTGATGGCTTGCGAAATATGCGCCAGCGCTTAACTGAGGTCGGTGGCGAGTGCCAGATTCAAAGCCACGTCGGTAAAGGCACGATGATTTCCGTTAATCTGGTTTTGCCGAACACATGAAAAATTTCCATCTCATACCTTTATCCGATTACCAAAAAAAAATCCTGTCGTAGAGTAGATTGAAATACCGCCACGCATGAGCATTGCCATTTCCATTGTCGAAGACCAACCAGATATGCGGGAAAGTCTGGTCGAATGGCTCGGCGGTGCGCCCGGTCTGCGCTGCGTCGGCGCGCACGCGAGCGCTGAAGATGCTTTACGCGACATCCCTGGTGAAAATCCTGATGTGGTGCTGATGGACATCAATTTACCAAACATGAACGGCATTCAATGCGTTTCACGGCTCAAAGACCGTTTGCCCAAAACGCAGGTCTTGATGCTGACGACCTACGACGAAGGTGACATGATTTTTGATTCATTGCGCGCGGGCGCGAATGGTTATCTGCTCAAAAATATGCCGCGCAAAGAACTGGTTGAAGCGGTGCAGCAGGTTCACGCAGGCGGCGCACCGATGTCGTTGCATATTGCGCGCAAGGTCATCAACCATTTTCATCGCCCAAAAAAATCTTCTTCGGAACTGGATCAGCTCACCGCGCGTGAACTTGATATCCTGAAATTGCTCGCGAAGGGCTACATGTATAAGGAAATCGCCGATCATCTCAGCATCAGCATGAGCACCGTCCGCACCCACGTCAGCGCCGTGTATGAAAAACTTCATGTCCAGTCCCGGACGGAAGCGGCGATGAAGCTGGTCGGGCAGGCGTAATTTCCCGTCCGCCGTCTTGACTCGGATAAACATCCGATAGGATTTTTTGAGGAATTGAGCTACATTAGAGAACTATCCAGCCAGAAAATATTTTCATTAACCACAACCCTACTCTGTCTATGCATAACACAAACCCAACCCAACCCACCCGTTGCCCGATGTTAAATGCCAAAACGTTAACCCATTCGTTGTGGATTCCTTCCAAAAAGGCTCCAAAAGCCATTCTATTTTGGCTGGCTGCCATGATGACACTGCTGGCAGTCAATGCCGTGCAGGCCGATACATTTTATTCCAAGGGCGCAACGGGCGATCCCACGGTGCTGGCGAACTGGACGAATAGCGCGAACGCAAATCCGGCCAATTTCACTAGCGGTGACACGTTTATTATTTTGAACGGATGTAATTTCACCATTCCAACAGCCACTACTTGGACCGTCAACGCAACGACTACTGGAACGGCGGCTACGGTTCAAATCAACAGCGGCGGAACACTGACGTTTACGCTGGGAACCAGTTCCAACGACAAGCTGGCGCTCGGTGGTAATTTTGTCCAAAACGGAACAGTGGCGGGCACGGCGACGACCAGCACTGGGACGATTGAATTCACTTCCAACGGCGCTTGGACCGGATCGGGAGACCTTTCAAGTCCCAAGATCAATGTTCAGGTTGATGCCGGTGTAACCTTAGATGCCTCGGGTATGAGTGCTGGGTTTGCATTTAGATCAGCCAATACTGACGGTCTTACAGTAAATGGAACTCTCAACATTGGGACGCAAACAATCAATGGCAGCGGCGGTGCTACCACCTTTGCCACCTTTGGTCCTAATAGCGCCCTTATTTGCGCAAACACAGGAGGTTTGGGGACAATTAAGGGCAGTTCAGCTACTGGCACGTTTTACAATTTCAACTCCCTCGCAAAGTTGACATTGCCTACTTCTGTTAGTTTAACTTTCAATGGCGTAGCGGCTCAAACCATAGGATTTATATATAATAATTCTGTTACATCGGGAGTTGGGACGATTACTACCACCGCGTCGACAAACGCCGTAACGGGTGTAGGCACTTCCTTCACAAGTGCATTGGTGGGTTCTCCAATCTTTAACAGCGCTGGAACATTCATCGGCACAGTGGCCTCGGTTGCCAGCACCACTTCTATGACTCTCGCAGTAAATGGTGCTGTCCCAGTGACGGCTGGTGCTTGGTCGTATATTCCGGCGGCAGCTGGGACGATTACTACCACCACGTCGTCAACCAGCGTAACGGGTTCAGGCACTTCCTTCACGAGCGCGCTGGTAGGACTGGCACTTTTGAACAATGCTGGCACATACATTGGCTCAGTAGCCTCGGTTGCAAGCGCCACTTCACTGACTCTCAAGGCAAATGCGGCCGTCGCTGTAACGGGCGGTGCTTGGTCATCCATGTCTTCACCGACGGTCAACGGTCTAACCTTCAACAACAGTGTTGGAGTGAACTTAAACCAAGCGATCACGGCCACTAATCTGACGCTAACCGCCGGCAAAGTCACTGGCAACGTTACCATGGCTAGCGGTGGCAGCATTACCGGCGGCAGCAGCACTGCTTATATTAACGGCCTGTTGACCGTGCCGTTTACTACGGCTCCTAGTTCCGCCTCCTTTACGTTTCCCGTTGGCACTGCCTCTGCGTATTCGCCCATCAGCATTGCAAATTTCACGGATTCCAGCACTGGCACTTTAACGGCCAGCGCTACCGCAACCCAAAATCCTAATCAGGGTTCATCTGGAATTGATGGCACGTTATATATCGCGCGTTATTGGACGCTTACGGGCACCGGATTTTCTTCACCGGCTTATGACTTTACCGGAACATTTGTGGCAGGTGACAACATAAACGGGGCGAACACGGCCAGTTTGATTGTTCAGAAATGGAATGGCAGTAGTTGGGCAAATCCAACCGGCAACTCGTCCACCAGCACCACGGTAACCGGCACTGGTTTCAGCACGTCCTTCGGACAATTTGCGGCGGGTCAGGCTCTGACGACGATTCCCATTCTTGATTCAACGACCAAGACAGCTGTCACCAATACGAGTGCCACGCTCGGTGCTACCTTGGAAAATAACTACAGCGTGGCAGTAACGAACTATGGTATTGTCTGGGGCACTTCAGCCAGTCCGACAACGTCTAGTAACCTAGTTCTTGTCGGAAGCACAACGCCCACGCTGGGAATTCCTTTCACTGCTAACGCCACGGGTTTGCCGGCGGCAACCACGGTTTACTATCGCGGCTATGCCATCAATGTTAACGGTCAAACGGGATATAGCACTAATGGCTCGCTCATAACGCTGGCCAATGAACCCACGACCCAAGCCTCGGGCGTGGTTTGTTCTACTTTGCAGAATGGATCAATACCGATTTCTTGGACGCGGGGAAATGGATCCAAATGCATTGTGCTCGTAAGTGCCAGTTCGCCGGTGAGTTCAGCCCCGGTGGATGGCACGACTTATACGGCCAACGCAACCTACGGCAGCGGCACGCAAATCGGCTCAAGCTATGTCGCCTATCTTAACACCGGCACCAATGTGACGCTGACGGGACTTTCGACCAGCACCACCTACTATGTGGCGGTCTATGAATTGAACGGTTCGGGCGGATCGGAAAACTATCTCACGGTTTCACCGGCGACTGGCAGCCAACTCACTACGTCAATATTTGTTACGACACTAACTTGGACGGGCACGGTAGATACCGACTGGAATAAGACGGGCAACTGGGACAGCGCGCTTATTCCTGATGTAGGAACTGCGGTGGTGATTCCTCTGGCCCCGGCCAACCAGCCGACTTATTCCAACCAGATGACCGCCGCCAGTTTTGGAACTTTGACCAGCGCTGGCACCTTGAACGTCAACACCAACGGGTTTAACTCCGGCGCCCTGACGCTGAACAATGTGGCTGAAAGCGGTCCGGGAACCGGCGCGAAGATGTATGTCGGCAGCGGCGGTGTCGTGAACGTCTCCGGCGCGGTTGTGCTGACCTCCAATGCCTGGATCACAGTGGGCAGCGGCGGTTCCTTGACGGCCAGCGGTGCCCTGAACCTCGGCGTCGCCAGCAGTGCAACTCTTGGCAGCGTTGGCATTGTCACCAACAATGGCGGCACCATCAACGTCGCCTCCACCGGCATTAATCCTGGCAACGGGTCCCTTTCTGGTTCCACCGCTACATCAGGCAACTGCCTGTTCGTTATCAACGGCGGCACGAACAATCTGGGCAATGTGGTTATCAAACGCAGCACATCCACCGGAACCCCAGCCATAGGCAAGGATGGCTTGGCGATTTATGGCGGTCAAGTCACGATGTCCGGTTTGGATGTTGGCAACAACAGCGCCAATTCCTCTTGTAGCGCGCTGGTGGCCGGCGGCATCGTCACCAATAACGGCAGCGTTTTTGTTGCTCAGCTAAACAATCGCGTCTCGCGTTTCCTGCAGACCGGCGGTTTGTTTGTCGTCACCAACTTGGTCAACCCCAATCCGACTTTTGCCGGCTCAATCAACCTTTATTCGGTCACGGGCGGAACGAACCTGGTCGGCGGCATTCTGTTCGGCCCCGCGTCCAGCGGTGCAGGCAATATTTTCTTCACTAACAGCGCGGTTATGTATGTCGGCAGTCAGGGTATCAACGCCAATAGCGGCATTACACTGGCAGCGGCGCTCACCGACGGTAGTCTGCTCGGTGCCTCGGCCGATTGGACGGGTTCGGTGGCAATGAATCTTAGCGGCACAGACACCTTCAAGACGGCTGATTTGGGCGGCACTCCGCACAACATTACTTACAACGGCGTCCTCTCCGGTGCTGGCAATTTGAATATCACCGGCAGCGGTATCCTGACTTTGGGGGCGGCGGACACTTACTCCGGCTCAACCTTGATTGGCAGTGGCACTTTGGCATTAGGCGCATCCGGCTCGCTCGCGAGCCCGCAAATCATGCTCGGTTCAGGCACAACCTTTGATGTGTCGGCGCTCGGTGGTGCCTACAGCCCATCAGCAGCACAGACGATTTCCGGTTTTGGCACCATCAACGGATTGGTCACGGCCACGACTGGCTACATCCAGCCGGGCAGTAATTCCGTCACCGGCACGCTTACCTTTGGTGGCGGCTTGGCAGAAAATGGCGGCGTTACCAACACCTTTGTTTTGCCCGGCGACAAGATTGCCATCGGGTCAGGCACGACACTTTCCGCCAGCGGCGTAAATGTTGTGCAAATCACCGGCGCGTTGTCCGCCGGTGCGGATTACACTTTGTTCGACTACTCGGGCGGCTCGTTTAGCGGCAGTGTTGCCAATTTCACTCTGACTGGCGCAGGCGTGAACGGCTATCTGACAAATGATGTCTCCGCCCAAGCCATTAAGTTGCACGCGTTGTCCTCGTTACGCGCGCCGACCAGCGTTGTCTGGGTGGGTAATTCCACCGCCAACAACTGGGATGCCGGTGTCACCACCAACTGGCTGAACGCCGGTGCACTGGACGACTTTTTGACCGGCGACACGGCGGTGTTCGACAACCAGGGCGGAGTCAATCCGAATGTCAATATTGCCAGTTCCGTTTCACCGGCCTTGGTTGTGGTGAACACCAGTTCCAACTACGTCTTCACAGGCACTGGTTCCATCACCGGTTCCGGCGGAATCACGGTCAGCAACGGTTCGCTCACCATTGCGTCAACCAATTCCTACACCGGCCCAACGGTTCTGGCCGGTGGGTTTTTGATTATTTCCAATATTGCCAACGGCCTTACCTCAAGCCCAATCGGGGCGGCATCCGTCGCCGCCGCCAACGTGGTTTTCAACGGCGGCACGCTGGATTATTTTGGCCCCACGGCGTCCACGGATCACGGCATTACGCTGACCAATGGCGGTGGTGTGATTGATATTGGCGGAGCAGCCACCCTGACCCTGAACGGCTCCATTGTTGGCAATGGTGGCCTGACCAAGATTGACACTGGCAGCTTGACACTTGCCACTGCCAGCAGCTATGGCGGAAATACGGTCGTCAGCAACGGCGTTCTGACTTTGAATGATGCCTCCGCCGCCGGTTCAGGCAGCATCACCCTCTATGGCGGCAACCTCAAGCTCGGAGCCGTTAAGCCCAACAACACTGTCAATGTGGCGGGCAACGCACAGGTCACAGGTGGCAACGGGAGCGGCAACACTGGAATCAAGAATGTCACCGGCAGCGCAAATCTGCTCTTGGCAGTTACTACAGGTGTTTTTGACCTTACCGGTGATATGTCCACCTATTCTGGCAGCATCACGTTCAGCAACGCCGGCGGTGGGGGTGTCCGGTTCAACGGCTCCAAAGGCAGTGCTTTGGCCACCTGGGATTTAGGTGCTGGGCCGATGGATTTAAACGAACGCGCCGGCTCCACCTCCAATAATATCGGTGCCTTGATAGGCGGCTCCAGCACTACGCTTTCCGGCCGCGGCGGATCGGGCAATAGTGGTGCTACCACCTATTACATTGGGGCTAATGGCTTGAATACCATTTTTGGTGGTGTTATTCAAAATGGTAATGGAGCTAGTGGCTCTACTCCCTCAACGGGCTCTCCCACCTCCATCAATAAGGTCGGTTCCGGCACCTTGACGTTGAATGGCGTCAGCACCTTTACCGGCACAGCAGTCGTCAACGGCGGCGCACTCAGCGGTGTCGGCACCATCAGCGGCGCAACCACGTTTAATGCCGGCACTACTCTGTCAGCCGGCACCAATGGCGTCGGAACCTTGACCTTCGGCGGTAACCTGACACTGAATGCCGCTTCAACCAATAGCTTCGCTGTGACTACCGTTGGCGGTGTCAGCAACTCGGTGACCGTGTCTGGCACCTTGAACCCCAATGGCAGCGTCATCAAAATTACTTCTGGCACGTCGCTGGCCGTGGGAACTTACACCTTGTTCAACTACACCGGCATCAGCGGTTCTTTCAACGCGACTCCAGTATTTGATGTCGCTCCGGCGGCAACCGCCTCCATCGTGGATACGGGCAGCGGCCAAATTAATCTGGTAATTGCCACGCCTGGACCGAGCGGCCCAGCGTCCATCACCAACAGCATCAGCGGTTCCACCTTGAGCCTGACTTGGCCCGCCGGTCAAGGTTGGCGCCTCGTGAGCCAGACCAATGACCTAACCACCGGTCTGACCACCAATTGGTTTACCGTTCCCGGCGTCAGCGACGGCAGCGCCACCATCACCGTTGACCCGACCAAACCAACGGTGTTCTACGAACTCGTTTATCCGTGATTTAATTCTGAAACTCACCAGCGGCGGCATCAAGTTGATGCCGCCGCTTTTTTTGTCCGCGCAACTCCGCACTTTTCAAACCCGTTCGCTCTGACTATCCTTCCGTTTCCATTGGACTTCGGCAGCGACAGTTACGCGCGATTCCGGGAAAAATTTCACATGGCACTGATTGTTCAAAAATACGGCGGCACATCGGTCGGCAATCCCGACCGCATCAAGAACGTCGCCAAGCGCGTCGCGGAATACCATTCGCGTGGCGACCAGATTGTCGTCGTCGTCTCCGCGATGAGCGGCGTCACCGACGGCTTGATCAAACTCGCGAAAGACATCGCGCCGCTCCCGAGCGAACGCGAGATGGACATGCTGCTCGCCACCGGCGAACAACAGACCATCGCGCTCACCGCCATCGCGCTTCACACCATCGGCGTCCCCGCCGTTTCCATGACCGGCGCGCAGGCGGGCATCGTCACCGACGGCGTTCACACGAAGGCGAAGATTCACAACATCACGCCCAAGCAGGTTCACGCCGCGCTGAATGCCGGCAATGTCGTCATCGTCGCCGGTTTCCAAGGTGAAACCGCCGCCGGACAAATCACCACGCTCGGCCGTGGCGGTTCGGATTTGACCGCGATTGCACTTGCCGCTGCGCTCAAGGCTGACCTTTGCCAAATTTACACGGACGTAGATGGCGTTTACACAACCGATCCGCGCATCGTGCCGACGGCGAAAAAACTTTCGGAAATTTCCTACGACGAAATGCTCGAACTCGCCAGCCTCGGCGCGAAGGTGATGCAGAGCCGCTCCGTTGAATTTGCCAAAAAATTTGGCGTCGTGTTTGAAGTCCGCTCCAGCCTCAATGACAACCCCGGAACTATTGTGAAAGAAGAAACGAAAAGCATGGAAGGCGTCGTCGTGCGCGGCGTCGCGCTCGACAAAAATCAGGCCAAGGTCACGCTCGTCGGCGTGCCCGACAAACCCGGCGTGGCCGCGCGGATTTTCAAGGCGCTCGGCGATGCGACCGTGAACGTGGACATGATCATCCAGAACATCAGCCACGGCACTGGCACGCCCTCGACCGACATTTCCTTCACCGCCGACAAGCCGGATTTGCTCAAGGCGCAGAAGGTCATCGCCGGTTTGAAGGCCGAGATCGGTTTCAAGGAAGCCATTACCGCCGAGAAAATCGGCAAGCTCTCCATCGTCGGCGTCGGCATGAAATCCCACACCGGAGTCGCGGGCAAACTGTTTGAAACGCTCGCGAATGAGGGCGTGAACATTGACATGATTTCCACGAGCGAAATCAAAATTTCCGTGGTCATCGATCTGGCGAAAGGCGAAGCGGCAGTGAAGGCCGTCCACGCGGCGTTCATTGGCTAAAACCGCGAAAATCCTTTTGGCTTGGATCACGGTGAAGAAATTTATTTTCGCCGAATTCAACCTTGACGGCAATTAGTCTTCGCCTAACGTCCATCCGGTGAACATTGACGAAAAACGTTCCGCGTCCACCACCAAAATTCAAAAGACTGGCCCCATCGCTCACGCGAAATCTACGACAACGTGGTTTGCGCTTTACGGTTTTCTATTCATCTCCATAGCGCTGTTTGCGTATGTGTCAAACGTGCTACTCGGTCCACTGCGACTGCTGGTTCTGAACCCGCCGCTGTTTCTCCGCATCAACGAATTGATAATTTGGTATAGCGGTATTCCGCTCGTCATCGGCACCGCGCTCATCAGTTGGGATTTGCTCCGCAACGTCACGCGCATTCGCGATGCTAAATTTGTCCGCAACGATCCACCGGCAAATCGTTTTCTCACCGTCGCGCTGACAGCTTACAACGACGAACGCAGCATCGGCGGCGCGGTGAACGATTTTTCTGCGCATCCGCTGGTCAAGCGCGTGATTGTCATCAGCAACAACAGCACGGATCGCACAATGGAAATTGTGGAGCAAGCCGGTGCCATCGTGTTCAACGAAACGCGGCAAGGCTATGGCGCGTGCGTGCATCGCGCGCTGCGCGAGGCGTTGAAGTTTGAGGACACCGAACTAACGATGTTGTGCGAAGGGGATCTAACCTTTCGCGCCGCAGACATTGAAAAATTTCTCGCCTACATTCCGCACGCGGACATTGTGAACGGCAGTCGGATTGTCGAACAGCTTCAGGAACGCGATACGCAATTGTCGTTGTATATGCACTATGGAAATCTGTTTGCCGGCAAAGTTTTGGAGATGAAACATCTCGGCGCGGTGTCGCTCACTGATGTCGGCACGACTTACACACTTTGCCGCAACGCGACGCTGCGGGAACTCCTGCCGCAACTTGATCCGCGAATCAATTTGGAGTTCAACGCCTATTTTCTCGATACGGCGCTGACGGCGGGTGCGCGAATCATCGAATGCCCGGTTGCCTTTTATCCGCGCGTCGGCACGAGCAAAGGCGGCAACGTGAACAATCGCATCGCCACGCGATTGGGCTTACGAATGCTGTTTGGAATTTTTGCAGATTGGAGAGGGATTCCACATGACTGACCTCACGAACTGGCGGCGCCACCGCAATCTACTCACGGGCTTGCTGCTCATGCTGGTGGCGTGGGCGATTTATCTGCCGTCAGTGCGTTACGGTTACGTCTATTACGATGATGTGCGGATTCTGCTGAATCATCCTGAATTATACGGACAAGAAAAATTATCCACCGACTTACACGGCATCTTCGTAACCAGTTTTCCCCGCGAAGAACCGTTGTTGTTGCGGGACGTTTCGTGGGCGATAGATAGCCAAATTTTTGGATTCGGGAACGCCTTTGGCTATCACCTCGACAACGTGCTACTCCACGGAATCGTCGTCGCCCTGATGTTTACCTTTTTGCTGGGAACCACGCGGCGTTACGGTTTTGCACTGGCTGTTTCTATTGCGTGGCTGGTGCTGGCGGTTCACACCGAGCCAGTCGCGTGGATCATGGGCCGCAAAGATATTTTGTCCACGCTGTTCATGCTGCTCGCATTGTGCGCGCAAACGCGACGACTGACGGTGGAAAATAATTTTGCGCGCTGCGGATGGTATTTAATCACGCTGGTTGCCTTCATGTGCGGGTTGCTGTCAAAAATCAGCGTGCTGACGTTTCCGCTCGTGCTTTTGCTGCACGCGATTTTTCTGCCCTATCTGAATGGCGAACGTCCGGCGAGTGCGCCCTTTCTCTGGGGACGAAATTTGGCCAAAGAATTTTTTCTATTCGCTCCGGCATTCATCGCCAGCATTTTGGTCTATAGCTGGTATCGCCGAACGCTAACGCAGATGGGTATTCTGGATCGCGGCTACACCGCACACGGGCTGGCGCATCTGTGGAATTTGCTGATGATTGACCCGCTCGTAATCTGGGTCTATGTGCAGCAGGTATTTTCCCCTTGGCATCTGCAAGTGCTTTACACTTGGCCGACCGTGCTTCCTACGTATCCGCACTGGCAAGTTGCCATCTCACTTGCGTCGGTAATTTTATTCAGTGGAATTGGTCTGTGGCTATTTCTCCGCCGCAAAGATATTTTTTTCTATTACGCGGCATTCTTCGTCATCATGGTTCCCTATCTGAATCTGGTCTTTTCCGGAATTTATGTGGCGGAACGGTATGTTTATTTCTCCGCGTTCTGCCTGCTGGCTTTGGTGGCATCAGCGATGACCACCCATTTCCGGCATCCGCAACCGGCTTGGCGTGGCGTTGGAATCACCGTTGCTGTCAGCTTTGCGATTTTGAATTTATTTCAGACTGGCGCGTATCAACCGGCTTGGCGTAATGGTGAAACTCTTTGGCAGTATCATCTCACCTTGCCGCAAACCAGCCCGGCGGCATACGACAATCTGGCTGCTTATTACTATGCCCAAGCCACGGCACAGCCAGGCACACCAGCCATGGCGGCGGCCATGCACAAAATGTCAGTCGTGGTAGATGCCGGCTTAAAACAATTCTGGCCCGACCGCCAGCAACCGCCGCCGCCGGAAACTTATTTTCTCTTCTTCCTGCAATCCATCGTGCAGGAAGTCAAAGGCGAACCAGCAGCGGCTTTGGAGAGCTTACGGACTGCCGACCGGCTGCATCCAAAATTTGATTCCACCGAACTCAACTTATCGCGCCTGTATCACAAGCTGGCCGGAATAACTGCTGATTCAAAGCAGCGTGAAACTTACGCCATCGCCGCGCGCGATCACTTCATGGAATACACCGCGCTCGTTTATCGCGGTCGCGCAGCCACGCCAGAAGATCAAAAAGAATTGGCGGAATTAGAAGCTGCATGTTCCGCCGCGAGTAATCCAGCGAACATAAAATAATTTCTGGAAATTAATTTTGGCAATCAGAAACGGAAGGCCACGACGTGCGCGTCTTCGTAAAACGGTTCGCCAAGCTCCTTGCGATATTGATTTCGCAAACGATCTAAGTCAGGCAGTGGCTGCGTCACTGCGGGCAGTTGCGCCTCGAAACGTTTGTGCAAGACCACATACTCAACTCCGCGCGCACGCATCGCTGCGAGATTGTTCATGTCCATCAGGTTGCGAAATTTTAGCTGTGATGGCTCGCGAATAAGGCTCAAGACTTGGTCAATGTATGTGTTGCCATAAATGTTGCCAGCGGCCAGTCCCTGAGCCAGCAAAACATCAGCCGCGTAACCGACAATTACCGGTCGCCGATGGAAATGCTGGTAATAATAGAACGGATTAAAATGATCACCAATCATCATGGGATACTCGACGATGGGGCGCGCGCCCGGTTCGTCCGCAAGCTTTTCGTAGAAAGGAGACATCTCATCCACGCGAATGGTCGTAATCAACGTAAAGCTGGCCGGTGTAATGTCGCTGTAAAAAGATTGCCGCCAGTCAATGGCTCCGTAGCGGTGCTGATACGCGCCGTGGCTGGTGAAATTATTCGGCACATTGTAGCACTGCGGCAACGGCCCGGTAATGACGAACGCCAACACGCAAGCGATGGCAATTAAGTTTACCAGCACCGGCTGTAAAATCGCGCGGGTGGCAACCGCTGCCAGCGCGGTTTGAATGCCACACGCCACGAATAATAGACTGACCGGCACCAGCGGGATGCAATAACGCGTCAGCACAATCGCGCTCTGCGCCGCATCTGGGCGTGACAAAACTAGCGCCAGCGCGTGCAGCGGAAAAAGGCTCACCAGCATCCAGCCGAACCACGGCTGGCGACGGCATTGCCCGACTGCGCCGACCACGAACGCCGCCCAAAATAAAATTGCCAACACCGGTTGCCCCGTGCCGCTAATCAGCAGCGCGATTTGCGGCAACGATTGCAAACTGAAGGTTCCCTTGAGCGCAATGGTAAAAAACGTGCTTTGTATCGAATGCACCAGCGCCGGCAAAACTAAAACGGCGCTACCGCCCGCCACGAACAATGTCACCCAGAGCCATTGCCGAAACGTAATTCCAATCGGCGCACCGAGTGATTTGCCAGACCAGCGTTTCCAAATAATAAAAACAATTGCCGCCAGCAGCGGCGCGGTCACGGTAACGACTGCAAACAAATGAAAATAAATTGCCAACACGCCCGTGACCGCGAAGCCAATTGCCGGACGCAAACCGCCGGATTGCAGCCAGCGCGCGGCGAACAAAAGCGCGGCGAACGCCAGCAACGCCACCGCGCTGTAAGGCCGGCAGATGCGGCTGTAAAAAATCAGCAGCGGAGAAACCGCCAACAGAAACCCCAGCCAGACGGCGCCTTGCGTGCCGATTAATTTCCGCGCCAGCAGCGGGCAAACCAAAACGCACAACACGCCGCAGACCAGCGAAGGCAGACGCAGCAGCAATTCAGACCAGCCAACGGTCGCGCCCAAAACCCAAGTGTAAAAATTTAACGGAATGCAGGTCGCGCCAGGAATGGAAAAATGCGTCAGCAACCACAAAGGGGATTTGCCGATGACGTAATACAAGCCATGCCATTCGTCATCGCCGAAAACTTGATCTGTGAGCAAATGCCAGCGCAGCCAGAGGCCGGACAGAAACGCAATCGCCAGCGCGAGCGCAAAAGCCGAATTTTGATTCCACCGCCACGGAATTTTCATCCGCCAAGACTAGGCCAAAACGAGGCGCGCTGGCAATCTTCCCGCCGTCATTGCCTTTTAAGCGGCAGAAATAAATTTGACCACATTGCGCCAACTGACTAGTTTGTCCATGTGAATCAAAACTTAAACCTGCTGCTTACGAACGCGCTGCTGACCAGCGCGGCAGTTGGGTTTTGATGCGTTCACGAGAATTTATCAACCCACTGCCAAACGGCGGTGGGTTTTTTGTTTTAACCTGACCGCCGGATGGCAATAATCAGAAAGCCAGACCATGCAAAAAGATCCGTCCAAGAAATACCAGCCGTTCCAACACGCGCCAAAGTTGACCGACCGCCAGTGGCCGAGCCGCACGCTCACGCATGCGCCGCGCTGGGCGAGCGTGGATTTGCGCGACGGCAATCAGGCGCTTGCGGTGCCGATGAACATTTCGCAGAAGTTAGAATTGTTCCAGACGCTCGTGAAAATTGGCTTCAAAGAAATTGAAGTTGGTTTTCCATCTGCGTCAAATACGGAATTTGCCTTCAACCGTTTACTCATCGAGAAAGGCCACGCGCCAGATGATGTCTGGTTGCAGGTGCTTGTTCAGGCGCGCGAAGATTTGATTGAGCGAACTGTGGAATCTTTGATTGGCGCGAAGAAGGTAATCATCCACATGTATAACTCGACGTCGCCCGCGCAGCGTCGCGTGGTGTTCGGCAAGTCGAAGGACGAAATCAAAGCCATCGCCGTGAAAGGCGCGCAGATGATCAAGGATCGTTTGCACCGGCTCACGGCGGGCGGCACGGAAGTGATGCTCCAGTATTCGCCCGAAAGTTTCAGCATGACGGAAGTGGAATACGCGAAGGAAATTTCCGAAGCCGTCATGGATGTGTGGCAGCCGACGCCACAGCACAAAATGATTTTGAATCTGCCGGACACGGTGGAAGTCGCGATGCCCAATGTTTATGCGGATCAAATCGAATGGATTTGCCGTAACATTAAAAACCGCGAGTCGCTCATCATTTCTTTGCACACGCACAATGACCGTTGCACCGGTGTGGCCGCGACCGAACTCGGCATGCTCGCCGGCGCAGATCGCGTTGAGGGAACTTTGTTCGGCAACGGCGAACGCACGGGCAATTTGGACATCGTCACCGTGGCGTTGAATCTCTACATGCACGGCATTGATCCGAAATTGGATTTCTCCAATCTGGCTTCGATCATTGATGTCTATGAACGCAGCACCGGCATGACCGTGCCACCGCGCCAACCTTACGCGGGCGAACTGGTTTTCACCGCCTTCAGCGGCTCGCATCAGGACGCCATTAAAAAAGGTTTGGCCGAACGCGAAAAGAATTCCGGTCATTGGGATGTGCCGTATCTCACGATTGATCCGGCGGACATCGGCCGCAAATATCAGGAAGTCATCCGCGTCAACTCGCAATCCGGCAAAGGTGGCGTGGCGTATTTGCTCGAAAGCGAATTCGGTATTTCCCTACCCAAAGATTTTCAGCGCGAGTTCGGTCCGATTGCGAATGACGCGGTGGACAAACTTGGCCGCGAGGTTTCCGGCGCGGAACTCAAGGCGATGTTTTGGAAGGAATACGTTGAACGTAATTCGCCGTGGCAATTGTCGAGTTTTGAAACCG
>Ga0214190_1000059_pt1 | contig 40821 bp, 35 predicted proteins | sample TroBogEpilimnion_41_FD_153028 | JGI IMG/M metagenome (GOLD analysis project Ga0214190, IMG submission 153028) | Freshwater microbial communities from Trout Bog Lake, WI - 15JUL2008 epilimnion | ecosystem: Environmental > Aquatic > Freshwater > Lake > Epilimnion/Euphotic zone | place: Trout Bog...
CCCTACGCTGGGGATGGACACAGAACAAACAAAAACATAAACTCAACCATGTCCCAGGACTAACTCATGGACTGGACCAGAAAAGTGAAGCCGGTCAATTCCATTGATACGCCAGCGTCGGCACGCCGCCCGCCAGAATGTTAAACGTGCTATTGCCGCCCGCCACACTCGTAATGCTCGTTGGCTGATTGGTGATGACGGGTGGCTGCCACACTGTGAGCAGCGCATACGAACTGGTCACGGAGCCGGCGGAATTCGTGATGACCACCGAATAATTTCCTGCGTTGGTGAGCTGCACACTCGCGAACGCGAGCGAAGTATTAGTCTGATTCAGCAAGGCGGTATTGGTGTTGAAATACCATTGATACTTGAATGGTGCCGTGCCGCCGTTCGTCACGCTGAAACTTGCGGCAGTGCCGACGTTATTCGTCAAACTGACGGGTTGGTTGGTGATGATGGGAGCGCTCGCAACAACAGCATTCGTAATGTAAAAAGTTACGTTTTGAGTAAGTAGAGCGTGCCCTGGACTGACGACTGTAATCGAAGCTGGGTTTGTTCCTGCAACTGTCGGCGTTCCGAAAATAATTCCGCCGATGCTGCTGACGCCATTTGTCCAGCGTGCCAGAAAGGTCAATCCGTTCGGCAACCCATTGGTGGTGCTTTGACCGTTTGATAGATTTGAAGAGAGGATACTACCAGAACTGATGTAGAAATAATCGCTAGAGGCCGCATTATTGCCACCGGTGATGTTCACAAAAACATTGTTGGTGAAATTCAAACCGGTTCCGGTATAAAAAGCATTTGTAGTGGTAAACGATGAAGTCGCTCCGGAAACCGCATCTACTGCGCCCAGCGCCGCTGCTGAACTAATTCCCCAACGCAAGATGATGGCAAAAATAGAACTGGCCGCTGGATTGGTCATGATATTTCGCAAGAGCGGCAGCACTTGCAGTGCGGCCGCAAGTCACAATGGAAATATCCGTGTGAGTCGCTTCATGATGCTCGTTGTATTAGGGTTCCGATTCTGATTTTTCTGATTTCTGACTGCCAACTTCTGATTTCTTTCCGCCGAATTTTTTAATTGCAACCGCAACCGCCACCGCCGACTCCGCGTCCGCCGCTGGCTTCTTCGCGCGAGAACCAGATATGTTCCAACTGTGCTGTGCCGAGTGGATCGCGGTCTGGTTGCATCGTGTAGTCCGCCAGATGCTCGCGCTGCCAGGGCTTGACGTTCGCGCAGCCGGTGACAACTGAAATAAGCAGGGCCGATGCCAAGATAAAAAACGCTTTGTGTTTCATAGGTTTTATTTCAAAAGAGATTCAATTTCGCTGACGTATTCTTTGCGTGTGTCCTCACCGTGGAAACCGTTGTGCAGAAATCGCACTTTGCCTTCGCCATCCAGAATGAACGAGGTCGGCATCGTCGCCGGTTCGACTACGGCCACAAGTTTTTGATCGGCGTCGCGCACGACGGTGAATGAGACGGAATGCTTTTTCAAAAACGTGTCCATGTTCGCCGCTTTTTCGTCCACATTCACAGCCACGATGACGAGCTTGTCGCCGTATTTTTTCTGCAGTTCATCCAGAGCCGGAAATGATTTGGCACAGGGCAAACACCACGACGCCCAGAAGTCCACAAGGACAACTTTGCCTTTCAAGTTGTCCGGCAATTTGCCTTCGAGCTTGAAGCTGGCGAGGTCGGGTAGGGTGTCGCCAACTTTCAACGCAGCTTGCGCAGTGAAAAAAGTTCCGGCCAGCAACGCGGCCACGGTGAGTTTTTTAAGCAGGGATGTATTCATGGAATTTTCGGGAATAGAGTTTGGTGATTTCAGTGGTGACGGCTCCGGCAGCGCCGGGATGGAGTTCGACGAGTTGCAAGCCCTCTTTCGCGCCGAGGATGCACACGCTGGTAGAAAGCAATCCAGCAATGGTGCAGCTCGGCGCGATAATGGACACGGCACGGCAATCGTTGAGTGCAGGATAGCCGGTGCGCGGGTCGAGGATGTGGCCGTAACGACGGCCGTTGAATTCAAAATTACGCAGGTAATCGCCAGAGGTAGCGACGGCGTGGTCGGTGACGGCTACGCCCGCCCAGCAATGGCCGGGGTTCGTCGCATCGTCGAGGCCAATCCACCAGAATTTTTTGTCGGGCGCATGGCCGCGCACGCGCACGTCCTGACCGAAATCCACCACCACATTCGGAATACCGCGTTGGATGGCCATGTTCATCACGCAGTCCACGGCGTATTCTTTGCCGATGCCGCCGAGATCGAGTGCCATGCCCGCTTGCGGTAGAAAAATTCCACCAGCGCGGCGCTGAATTTTATTCCAGCCAACCAGTGTGCGCGCGACTTGAATCGCGGCGTCATCCGGCACGACGGGCGGTTGCGCTTTCCAGTTCCATAATTTAATCAACGGCAGCGCCGTCGGGTCAAATGAACCGCGCGTGAAGAAAAATAATTCCTGGCACAAGTTGAACAGCCGGTCGGTTTCAGGATCGGTTTCCACCCAATTTTCACCGGCGGCAGCGTTGATGCGGCTAATTAAACTATCGGGAACGAAGCGCGAATAGCGGGCTTCAAACTGCGCCGTCCAATGCACGACATCGCGTTGGAAATCGCGTGCGATGTCTGCGGGCACGCCGTGAAAATTCACGTGGCAAATCGTGCTCATGGCGCGAAATTCCAACTTGTGCAAGCCGCGCTCGACCGACGTCTGCGCGGATTGCGTGACGCGGGCGAGCACTTCGGCGGCGGAGTTGGAACTGGCGGTTACCATAAAATCGAGAGGCCAGCGGTGACGATATTAGCTTCTGGATACATGCCGGAATTGGTTTTGCCATCCAAGCCGTGCATTTCGTAGCGGTGGTAACCGACGACGATACGGAAATGGTCGTTGATGACACCGGTCAACTGCGTGCCCATGTCCGTCGAGTAAAATTCCGAGAGGCGATAGTCGGAAGAGTGAAAGCCGCTCGGCCCGTTGGGATTGATTGTGAACGGCGCGGTAAAAGTTGTGGCATAGAAATCCGCCGCCGATTGTTCGTAGAAACGGAACATCGGTTCGACAATTAAATGTTTGCCGAGCCATTGATGCCAGGTCAGACCGACGGTGTTGGCAACCACACCGTAGGAATCGTTGTAGAAGCGGTAGGAACCTTCAAGACTCCCGTTGACTTTGTCGAAATACTGCGTCAACGAGGTGTAAAGAACTTCCTTGTTGCGGTGGCTCGGGCGACGTTCCGGCGTGCCGATGCTGAACGGAAACGGATTGCCGCTCGAATCAAGTGGAACCCATCCCGCCAGCCGGTAAGGATCGCTTAAGTAGCCGGATTCATTGCCAAAGGTGAAGGCCGCCGTCCAAATGGTTTTTGGCGAGAGCAGTTGCGAAACGCCGACAAGGGCTTCGGTGGCATATTTATCTGACCAGATTTCTTTGCTGGTGGTGTGGTCGGTGTTACGAACGGAATCGAAGTTCTGCGAGATGCCGTATTGGAGCGTGGTGTTTTTTTCGTTGAACTCAATCGCGTCATTCAGCGAAACGCCGTAGGACTGGTAATCACTTTCCTTGCTGTATGCAAAACTGGGTGTGAGCGTGTTGTTGCCGGTAATTTTGCTTTCCGCTTGTAGGCTCAAGGAACGGCGGTTGTCGTCCAAGTGCGTCAGGTTGACTTTGCCCGCCGGTGAAACCGTGCCGGTCGGGGTTGCGCCGGAAATGTTGTCGTAAACCAATTCGCCTTTGGCGGTGATGGCGTCCGTGGCTTTCTGCTCGAAGTAAACCGAATGCGTATTAATCGTCATCCGGTTGTTATCTTCTTTGTAATACTCGTAGCGGTAGTCCACTTGATCTTCAGCGCGCAGGAGTTGCGGCAGACTCAAGGTGAGACCGAGCGGCAGGCTGAAGCGCGCCAAATTCGCCGGGCGGGAAGCAGATTTATTTTTGCTCATAGCTATAAGGGTTCCAAAATTCTGTCTGAATCTAACAATTGCACCTTAAAAAGGCCGTGTAAGAAGGATTAAAAAAAATTTAAGTTTTGTGCCGCCGAGGTTGGGGTTTTGACGCAAGGCTGCAATCAGATGTGAAACGATTCCGGCTGTTCAATCAATGGAACCAGCAGCCGCGCGACATGATAGTCCACGCCGTGACGCCGTTGTAATTTCATCTCCGGTTCCAGGCGCAGTAACGCCGCCACCACGCGCAGTCCCAAGCCCAAAGTCGGCTCGGCGGTGTCCGTGCGACTCGCGCCGTTGCTGACAATGACCGCCGCAAATTTCCCATTGCGTTTTACCCGCACCGTCAGGTTGCCGCCGCCGTGTTTGAGCGCGTTGGTGAGCAACGTGTGGGTGATTTGTCGGACGTGACGCGGGTCGGCGGAGACCCAACATTCTGGCACGGATTTCAAGGTGAACTCGCGGTCCTGCTCGGCGGCAAGGAGTTGAAAATCTTCCACGACTTCCGCCACAGCCACTGACAAATTAAACACCGAACGCATCGCCATCACGCGGCCTTGTTCTGCGCGGGCAATCAACAAAGATTGATCTACGACGTGCGTTAATCGGTGCAGTTCACCTTCCAATTCATCCGCGAGTTCGGGCGCAATGCGCTCGCCGGCTTGCTCCACTTTCAGTCGCAGAATAGCCAGCGGCGTGCGCAACTCGTGCGCGACTTTCGCCGCGTAATTATTCATCTCCTCGAATGAATCGTCCAGTCGCGCCAGCAAATCATTCAACTGTCGAACGAGGTCGCGAAATTCGTAATCCAGCTCCGGTAGCGAAATCGGTTCGCCAAGATTGCCCGGATTTTTTGACTGCAATTGCCGGTTCACGTTTGCGATGGGACGCAACGACTGCCGCGCCAGCCAGTAACCGCCCGCCACCGCTACCGCCACAACTGGAATCAGCATCAGAAAGGACGTCTTCAGCAGACTGTCGGCAATTTGCTCAACTTCCGCCTCCGTCATGCTGTCGTGCAATTTCCAGTCCGGCAGGTCGGGATAAGTTTTATTGCACGCCTGCTGCAGCAATTCTTTTTCTAGAGTGAGATGCAGCACATAAATGAACACCGCGACGACGACCGCGAAACCGAGTCCATACCAGAGTGTGAGTCGCGACCGCAGCGATTTCACGGTTCGCCCTCCCGCAACGCGAAGCCCACGCCGCGCACCGTGTGAATCAGCGGCGGCAAACCTTCCTTATCGATTTTCCGGCGCAGCATCTTGATGTAAACATTCACGACGTTCGTTTCGGAATCGAAATGCTGATCCCAGACGTGTTCGACAATCGCCGTCTTGCTCACTGGTTTTGGTGAGGCATTGATAAGAAATTCCAGCAACGCGAATTCGCGCCGCGTCAGCTCAATTTTTTCGCCCCCGCGCCGTGCATCGTGCGAGACCAAATCCAATTCCAAATCCGCCACGCGCACGAGATTGTTGGCTTGTGGCCGTTGCCGCCGCAGCACCGCGCGCAACCGCGCCAGCAGTTCTACAATGGAAAATGGTTTGGTGAGATAATCGTCCGCGCCTGCGTCCAGTCCGCGCACTTTGTCCTCGATGTCGTCGCGCGCCGTCAGAAACATGACTGGTGCGAGCACGCCTTTGCGCCGCAGTAGTCGAACGACCGTGATGCCGTCTTTGTGCGGCATGTTGATGTCCAGCAACAACGCGTCGTAGGTGCTCGACTCCGCGAGCCAAAGCGCCTCGTCGCCGTCGTGCGCTACATCCACCGCGTAGCCTTCCGCCACAAGTCCGGCGCGGATGTGTTCCGCCACTTTGCGTTCGTCTTCAGCCAGTAGGATGCGCATAAAAATTGTCCATGGTTTCGCTTCTGATTATTTCTGAAACTCCATCTTGGAGAACAAACTTTCCAAATTGTTCAAACCCGTCTCCGTTTTCGCGTTCAACATCTGCCGGAGAAAATCTACACCGTCTTCCACCGTGCGAACAGATTTCGGCAACAACGCGCCCGCTGCGTTTGCGTGACCGCCGCCCTGAAATTTTTCCGCAATCCGGCGCGCCTCGCCATTCCGGCTGCGGAAACTGGCAAAAATGACATTCGACCGCCGAAACAATGTCACCAGCACTGTGTATTTCGTTCCGCCGCGTTCGAGTAATTGGTGCACGATGGAATTCGTATTGCCCACAATATTGTCCACGAAGCCAACCGTCGGCGAAATTTCTGAAATATTTTTTTTGCTCCACTCAAAACCAATCGGATCTTCCACGCGCCGTTTCACCGCCATGACTTCGAGGAGCGGATGGTCGAGCAATTTTTCCAGTTCGCCGCCGATGAGCGTGTGCAAATTCCAGAACTGATAAATCTTTACCAGCCCCGCGTAATCGCCAGCCACGTCAAAATCCGCGTCGTTCTCCAAAAATAAATCCGCCACGTCGTTCAGATGCACCAGTCGGTCGAGCGTCGGCGAGCCGAGACCATTTTGTTTGCACAATTCGTAGCAGAGCAGCCCGGCGGATTTTTTTATGTCGTGATGCAGATGGGCATTTTTCGGTGCGACTTCGGTGACGTGATGATCGACGACGAGCCAATCCTGTTTGTCCATGCGCGTCTCAAATGTGAAGTCCGTCACCCACGCCGCGCGTTCCCGCAGGTCGCGTTGCTTCCAGAAATTGTAGTGATAAGCCTGCAACGGAACTTTCTCACCGTAGAGGTGCATGGCGAGGCGCTGCAGCAAAAGTCCTGCGACAAATCCATCGAGGTCGCTCTCGTGGGTGATAATGACTTCCGGTTTGGGCAGCGTCAGCATGGCGGAAATTTAAATCACGGCAGCACGCGTGGCGAGTCGTGAATTTGCCGTTGTAACCACAACTGGGGACAAGCCAACGCGCCGCCGTGTGATACTCTGATTTCGTTGTTGGACGGCGAAAGCAGTCAGCCCTTGTGAAGTTGATTGCGAAAATTTTAGAGCGCCAGTTCTCATTGAGGCCGGAGTAGTGTCCGGCCTCTTTTCTTTGCCCTTGCGGGCGGCCACCATTTTCCCAAAGCAAATCGCGTTGGCTTTTCCGTTCTTGCCTGTTAATTTTCGCGCTCCATGTCCGAACCAATCAGCCCCAAGCCGCCGTTATCCAAAGCGCAGGTCTTTCTGCGCCGGCTGGCGTCCACGTTGCTGCTGTGGACGGTGATTCTCGCCGCGATGTTTTCCGGCAACCGTTTTATTTCCGACGGCGTATTCGTGTTGCTCGTCGCATTTCTGGCGCTGGCTGGGTTGGTGGAATTTTATGGCATGGTGGAAAAGCGTGGACTTGCTTGCTTCAAAATGGCTGGTGTCATCGGCGGCTTGCTGTTGATGGTGGGAACTTTTCTGAACGTGACCGGCCATCTCGGCACGAGCGGTTCACCTGCGCGCGTGAACGATTTTGAAACCGGCTTTTTGATTCTGTTCGTGCTCGGTCTATGCGTGCTGCAACTTTTTTCCAAAACCAACGCTGCCGGACTTGTGGCCATTTCCACGACTCTTTTCGGTTTGATGTATGTGCCGTGGCTATTGAACTTCATCCAGAAAATAAATTTCTTTCCATTTGCAGTCGGCAGTCCGGCGGACGCTGGTAAATTTTTCCTGCTTTATTTTATTCTCATCACCAAGTTCAGCGACATGGGTGCGTATGCCGTCGGCTCGCTCATCGGCAAACACAAAATGATTCCGCGCATCAGTCCCGGCAAAACGTGGGAAGGATTTTTTGGTGCCATTTTGGTTTCGACCGGTGCGAGTCTGGCGTTCGTGCATTTCTTCGGCGCGAAAATGGTTGGGATGAATTATCTCCACGCCGTGATCCTTGGCGTCATCTTGAGCATCACGGCGGTCATCGGCGATTTGATTGAATCGCTTTTCAAACGCGAAGCCGGCGTCAAAGATTCCGGCGCACTGTTCCCTGGCATCGGCGGCATCCTCGACTTGCTTGACAGCTTGTTGTTCAACGCGCCCATTATGTATTTGTATCTGCGGCACATCCTCACGCATCCCTGATTTTTTTGGCCACAGATGGACACAGATGAAACACAGATAAATCCGGGGGGCAAAGATTTCTCACTTCAGCCCGTCACACAAAATCTCATCGGTGCAGCATTTGAGGTTCACAACATTCTCGGCTTTGGATTTCTCGAAAAGGTTTATCAGCGTGCCATGCAAGTTGAATTGCAATTGCGCGGCATGAAAGTGGAGCTTGAACCAAAAATCCAAGTCCAGTTCAAAGGTGTCGTCGTTGGCGATTACGCCGCCGACTTGCTGGTGGAGGATAAAATCATCGTGGAACTAAAGACGGACGCAACCTATCAATCCTTTCACGAAGCCCAATTGCTCAATGAACTTCGCGGCACGGGAATCAAGCTGGGCTACTTGATTAACTTTGGCCGTGAAAAAGTGGAATATAAACGGATGGTCTTTTAGTCCCAATCTGTGTTTCATCTGTGTCATCTGTGGCTTAAATAATTTTGAAAATGAAAAACGTCGTTCTCCTTGGCAGCACCGGTTCAATCGGCACTAGCACTGTAAAAGTTGCGGAAGATTTGCCGGACCAAATTCGACTGATTGGTCTCGCGGCTGGCGGCAATTCTGATTTGCTCCTTGAACAGACGCGCAAGCACAAGCCTACCGTCATTTCCATTGCTGATCCGGCCAAGGCCAAGGAACTTCAAAATACACTCGGCGCGTCCACGCAAGTTTTCTCCGGCAACGAAGGTTTACTCAAACTCGCCACGCTGCCCGAAGCCGACATCGTGCTCATCGCCATCGTCGGCACGGCGGGTTTGCAGCCGGCACTCGCGGCGATTCGCGCGGGCAAAGACATCGCCGTCGCGTCGAAAGAAATTCTCGTGATGGCTGGCGAAATCGTTATGAACGAAGCGCGCAAACACGGCGTTCGCGTGCTGGCCGTGGACAGCGAGCATTCCGCCATCTTTCAATGCCTCGACGGCAAGCCGACCAATTCCGTCCGCCAACTTTTGCTGACTGCGAGCGGCGGACCGTTCCGTGACAAAACGCTTTGGCCGAAAGAAAAATTTTCCGAAATCACCGTTGAACGCGCTTTGAAACATCCGTCGTGGGTAATGGGTCGCAAAATCACGATCGATTCCGCAACCTTGTTTAACAAAGGTTTGGAGATGATCGAAGCGCGCTGGTTGTTCGACATCGAGATGGCGCGCGTCGGTGTCGTCGTGCATCCGCAGAGCATCGTGCATTCGATGGTCGAGTTTGTTGACGGCTCGCTCATCGCACAGTTATCCACGCCGGATATGTGTCTGCCGATTCAATACGCGCTGACCTATCCCGACCGCGCCGCGAGCGACCGCGTGCAAACAAATTTCCCGAAGCTCGGCACGCTGACATTTGAAGAACCAGACACGGAACGCTTTCCATCCATCCTGCTCGCGCGTCGGGCAGGGGAAACGTGCGGCACGATGCCCGCCGTGTTCAACGCCGCAAATGAAGTTGCCGTGGACGCCTTCATCAACCGCAAAATTAACTTCCCGCAAATCACCGAGACCGTTCGCCGCACGATGGACGCGCACAAAGTTGTCGAGCATCCGGCGCTGGAACAAATTCTGGAAGCCGACGCGTGGGCGCGACGCGAAGCTGGAAAATAAACTCTTACCGGCGAGAGCAACGCTCGGTCAGACCACCGAAAACTTGCCTTTTATTTTTCCGTCGCCCTTCTGCGTTTGGACGATAGTTTTAGCCGCCATCGCCTCCGAAAGTTTTTTTCTGACCGTTGCCTGCGACAAAGTCGGATTAAAATCCACCGCTTCTTGAATGGTGAATTCGCCACGTGGCCATTGGATTGTATCGCTCATATTAAATTATTTTTTCCGCCACTCGGTCTTCGGCGGTTCCGGCAAACCTTGCGCGCGCAGCGCCGTGCGGAAATGCAACTTGGAAACACGTTGCAATTCGCCCGCGCCGCGTTCTTCCACAAATTGTTTCGCCGCCGTATCCACCGCCGCGCTCGCACCTTTCGGCAGCTTCATGGAAAAATCTTTTTCCAATTTCGCCAGACCTTTCACAAACGCATCGCGCGCCAAAATGGACGCGGCGGCCACGGCGATATCTTCTTCCGCTTTGTGACGTTGGACGAGTTGAATTTCTTTGCCCTGTTTCATCAACGCTTTTTCGATGACGTCTTTGCTTGCGGCAAACTGATCGCTGATGGCCTTCACCGGCGGCGGATTCATCTGGTAGCGCTTGCCCATGAGATTTTCGATCACGCGCGCGTGCCCCCACGCGAGCAGCGTGTTGACGGATTTCATCTTCGTGTAAAGACGGTTGTAAGCCTCGTTGCCGACGACCACGGAATCCACCACGCAGCCGGGCGTTTTGCGAATGAGTTCAGCCAGATCAGAAATTTTTTTATCGCTGGAAATATTTTTTGAATCTCGGATACCCGCTTCTTTCCACGCGTTGATGACGCTCTCGTTCACATAAACGCCCGCGATGCAGAGCGGACCGAAGAAATCGCCCTTGCCACTTTCGTCCACGCCAATTCGCGGCAAGAGCAAATCCGGATTCAAAATGGTTTCGTAACCGAGCTTAACTTCCTTAAGAATTTCCGGCTCCAAAACGAATTCAACGAATTCCGCTGTGCCTTTACCTTGCACGACGAGCTTGCCGCTTTCGTAAAAAACGATATTCGTTTTGTCCGATTCAAACGCGAACCGCGCATACGGCACGGTGCGCGGCTGCCAATTGCGTGCCACCAGCGCGGCCTGCAACGCCGACGCCTGTTCGTCAGTCAGTTTGCAAGTGTGGATGGTCAGCGGCTTCACGCAAAAAAGATTAGCCGCGAGAAAGCGCAAAAGACACAAAGATTTTTTGCGACTTTTACAACAGTTTACGGCAATAATTTCTTCGCGCCGATGAGTTCTCATTCAAAACTGAATACTAAAAAATCAAAGCTGGCTTTACTGCTGCTCGATTGGTTCGCAGTGCACGCGCGTGATTTGCCGTGGCGCCGCACGCGCGATCCTTACGCGATTTGGGTCTCCGAAATCATGCTGCAACAGACGCAGGTGAAAACGGTGATTCCGTTTTGGAGCCGGTGGCTGCGCGAATTGCCGACCATTGAAGCTGCAGCCAAGGCACCTTCGGAAAAAATTCACAAGCTCTGGGAGGGGCTGGGTTATTACACGCGTGTCCGCAATCTCCAGAAAGCCGCGCAGCAAATCGTCGCGCAGCATGGTGGCAAGTTCCCCGAAAAATTTGATGACGTGCTTGCCTTGCCGGGAATTGGTCGCTACACCGCCGGCGCGATTTGTAGCATCGCTTTCAACCAACCCACGCCGATTCTCGATGGTAATGTCATCCGCGTGCTCACGCGTATTTTTGGCATCGCCGAAAATCCGAAGGAAAAGAAAACAAACGCGCAGCTTTGGCAGCTGGCGGAGGATTTGGTCCAGAAATCAAAGAGCAATTGTTCAAACTTAAATCAGTCTTTGATGGAATTGGGTGCGCTCGTTTGCACACCGCGCAATCCTCAGTGTCTGTTTTGTCCGGCGCAAAAACTTTGCGTGGCGTTTGCGGAAAACCGTGTGGAAGAATTGCCGAATCTCGGTAAGCGTCAGGCGGCGACGGTGCGAAACTTCTTCGCGTTTGTGCTGGAGCACAAAGGAAAACTTCTCGTGCGCCAGCGTCCGGCGGGCGTGGTGAATGCACATTTGTGGGAATTCCCCAACGTCGAAGTTGATAGCCGCCAAACGGAAGTTAACGCGGTTTTTGAATCCGAATTCAACTTCACGCCGGAAAAGTTTTTACCGCTGGTCACAGTAAAACATTCCATCACGCGTTACCGAATCACGTTGCAAGCATTCACAGTTTCGTTGCCAACATTGCCGAAGAAGGTTGTTGGTGTTTGGAAATCGCCTGCGCAGATGCAGCTATTGGCCTTTTCCAGCGCCTATAAAAAACTCGCCAGCGCCGCCGCGAAAAGTATCCTGTCCGACCGATGATTTACTTCGATTACAACGCCACGGCGCCCGTCATGCGCGAGGCGCGCGAAGCTTGGCTGTACATCACCGAGAAAACCGGTGGCAATCCGTCGTCCATGCATCAGGCTGGCACGCGCGCGAGCATCGCACTCGCGGACGCGCGCGAAAAACTCGCCGAGTATCTTGGCTGTCATCCGCTGGACATCATCTGGACGAGCGGCGCGACCGAGGCGAACAACATGGTCACGCACCATTTTTCCAAAACGCTCGGCGAGAAAGAAGAGGTTTGGATTTCGGCGATTGAACATCCGTGCATTCACGATTCGGCGAAACATTATTTTGGCAAACGCGCAAAAATGATTCCGGTCACACGCGACGGCGTGGTGGATGTGGATTGGATCACGACTGAACTGGCGGACACGCGTCCGGGTCTCGTCAGCGTCATGGCGGCAAATAACGAAACGGGCGTCATCCAACCTTGGCGCGAGATCCACGCGATTTGCAAAGCTTACGAAGTTCCGTTTTTCACCGACGCAGTGCAATTCATCGGCAAGATGCCGTTGAAAGGATTAGGCGATTGCGAATACGTCAGTGGCGCGGCGCACAAATTTGGCGGACCGCGCGGCGTCGGTTTTTTGAAAATTCCGCATCGCAAAGCCATCACGCCATTGCTGCACGGCGGCAAGCAGGAAGGTGGTCGTCGTGCGGGAACGGAAAACGTTGCGATCATCGCGGCGATGATGGCGGCGCTCGCCATGCGCGAAAAACAAATCGCCCGCAGCGAACATTTGTTGCGCAAAGTCTGGCGCGACAATTTTGAACGCGAACTGCTCCGCGCTTTACCCGGCACGAGCATCATCGGCGCGAACGTGCCACGTTTGTGGAATACTGTTTCCGCGTTGATGCCCGAAGGCGATCGCCGACATCAATGGGTCATCCGCCTCGACAAAGCAGGTTTTGCCGCCAGCACCGGTTCCGCTTGCACCACCGGTAAAGAAGAGCCCTCACACGTTTTAGCCGCGATGGGTTATAAATCAGTTCACGCCTTGCGCGCGGTGCGTTTCAGCGCTGGCTGGGAAACGAACGAAGCCGATTGGGATGCGCTGGCCAAAGGCGTGGCAAAGGTCCACGCCGAAATGCATCACGCAACGGCGAAATGAAGTTGCGCTGAGCGAGCAAGTCTTTCCGAAAAGTTTGAGCCGCTTTGCCAGAACTGCTATTATCGCACAAATGGCGAAACCCAATTTTATCGAACTGCCGGGCTGCGACACGATTCCCATCATCTTTGAGGATCGTTCGGTCATCGCGATTGATAAGCCTCGCGGCTGGATGCTCGTGCCGGATTCGTGGCGCAAGACGAACTGGAATTTGCAGACGGCGATTGATTCATCCATCCGCGCGGATGATTTCTGGGCGCGTTCCCGTAATCTACGTTATCTCCGCCACGTTCACCGGCTCGACGCGGACACGAGCGGCGTGATGCTTTTCGCCAAGAGCGAAGGCGCGATGCGCGCGATGGGCGACATGTTCGAATCGCGTCGCATGGAAAAAACTTACCTCGCCGTCGTCGAAGGTGTGCCGAAAGAACAGGAGTGGACGTGCGAATTGCCGATTGGTCCCGACCCGAAAAATTTTGGCAAAATGCGCGTGGATTATTCGGAAGAAGGCAAGGAATCGGAAACGCACTTTCGCGTGTTGCTCAGCAATGAGCGCTTCACGCTCATCGAAGCGAGTCCGCTCACGGGACGCACGCATCAGATTCGTTTGCATCTCGCGGAATCGGGTAGCCCCATCATGTGCGACGAAATTTATGGCCGCGTGGAAAAAGGTTTTCGCCTTGGTCTGCGTGCGGTGCGATTGGCTTACAAGGACACATTTACGCGGCGACCGGTAAACATCATCGCGCCGGCGGAAGAATTTATGCGGGAGTTTAATTTCAAACTGACGCCGGAATTGCAAACGGCCAAGTGGGTGCGCCGCGCGTTTGTGCCGAAAGAAAAAGGGCAGGGCGAAAAACCGCCGCTGCCGGCGAAGAAATAATTTGTTCAGTTCGCGTAGTGAACGGCGCAGCCGTAAGGCTTGGTTTGCGAAACTTCAATCGGTTTGCCCGCAAGCAGATTTTCCACGGCTTCCTTGACGTAGTTGCGTGCGGTGCGCGGGTCGTGAACCGGATCGGGCATGTTATCCATCGCGCCGGCGTAAACGAGCGTTCCGCTCGCATCAATCACGAACGTATGCGGCGTGGTGCGCATATCGTAAAGATGGCCGATGTCGCCGGAGCTGTCGTCAATCCAAGCGGTCGCAGCGATTTTTCTCTCCGCCCATTCCGCGCGCGCTTGTTCGGGTGTGCGATGGCTGGGGTTTTTCGGATTGACGGAATCCACCATGAGCCAGACGACATTTTTGGCCGTAAATTCTTTCTGCAAATCTTGCGTTGCGCCAGTTCGGTAATGATTTTTACAGAACGGACAATCGGAGTTGTAAGATTCGAGGACGACGATTTTTCCTTTGTAATCCGAGAGATTAATGGTTTTGCCGTTGATGTCCGTGCCCGTGAAGTTCGGCGCCGGTTTGCCGACTTCAACGGCAAAAGTTGCGGAGGCAATCAGCATGGCAACCAAGATGACGAGAGTTTTTTTCATAATGCAATCTGTTGAATTAAGTTCGTCATCAGAACAGACGCCGTTCGCCTCCGTTTGGTTCAAAGAAAATTTAATTTGTGGCGCGGTCGAGTGCGGAAAGCACGATGTTGGGCGTCAAGACTTCAGGCAGAACGATGGCGTTTGCACTCGAATTTTTGGGATAGACCAGCACCAGCGGCACGCCAGCGCGATTGAAGTGATTTAATTCGGACGTGATGGCGTCGGGGAAATGCGTGTAATCCGCCAGCAAGGTAATGGCGTTAAGTGATTTGATTTTTTCGCGCACGGATTGGACTTCGATGCTGGTGCGTTTGTTGACCTGACAGGTGAGACACCAGTCGGCCGTGAAATCCACCAGCACCGGCCGGCCGGTGGCGCGCGCTTGCATCAAGGCTTCGGGACTCCACGGCTGCCACGCGATTCCGTCCGCGTCGTGGGCGAGGCCGCTGGTCTTGATGGCCGTTAACGGTTCACGCCAGCGTAATTCACCTTCCAGCGCAAAGGCGTAGGCGCTGACGAGCAAAATTAAAACCATCACGGTGGCAATAACTTTATTGCCGCGTCCGCGCTGGATGAACTCACCCAAAATCCACATCGCGAGCGCAACCATCACGAGAAAAACGCCCAGCCACAACACGCGGTCGCCGTAATTTTCCGCCGCGAGGTTGAACAACCAAACGACCGTCAGCAGCATCGGAAACGCCATGGCCATTTTGAATTTTTCCATCCACGCGCCAGGCTTCGGTAGAAATTTCAGCCACGACGGATTCCAACTTAATAAAACATAAGGCGAAGCTAATCCCGCTCCGACCGTCGCAAAAACCAGCGCGATGACCCCCGCGCTTTGGGCAAAAGCGAAGCCGAGCGCGATGCTCAAAAACGGCGCGGTGCAAGGTGTTGCAAGCGCGGTGGCAAGCACGCCGTTAAAAAATGCGCCGATGGAACCATTCTTCGTGGAGAGATTGCTGGCGACATTCATGGCCCCACCGGAAAGCGTAACTTCAAAAATTCCAAACAGGTTCATCGCCACGAGCGTCACGAGCGTCACGAGGCAGACGAGAAAAATGGGATTGCCAAATTGCATGCCCCAACCAGCTTTGTGGCCGGCAGCCTTCACGCCGATGACGACGGCGGCGAGCACAAGAAATGAAACCAACACACCGAGCGCGTAAACCAAACCGAGCATGCGAACGTGGCGAGGAGAGCTTTTGGCTTCATTAACGAAGCCGAGAATTTTAAGCGCGATCACTGGTAATACGCACGGCATGATGTTGAGAATCAGGCCGCCAATAAAGGCGTAAATGAGCATCCGCCACAGCGGCTCAACTTTTTGCGGACGCACAATCGTAGTTGCCACTGTGGGCGTGGGGGCGTTTTTGATGCTGACCTTGGCTTCGCTCGCGCCATTCACGGTGACGAAGACGCCGGAAATTTCCGACGGCCATTCGCCGGAAAATTTCTTCACCAGTTTGCGCAGGCGGACTTCGCCAGCCGGTGCCGAGATTTTTTCCGTCGCACCTTGAATCTCAAAATTGTCACTGGCATCGGGAAAAAAATCCGCGCCATCGGCCGCGCCCACCCATTGCAGATCGAGAATGCGCGTGTCGCCGTTCGCTGGCTTTTCCCACCACCCTTGCGCGGCAAGATTGTCGTCATCCGTGGCGGGAACTTTCGCCAGCCAATGTGCGAGCAGTTTCTCGTTGGCCGAAACAGCCGCACTTTCCGAGGCGGAGCCAATGGTTAAAATGCCTTGAATTTCCGCACTCGCAGGAATGCACGACTCGTTGCATTCGAGCCACGAAACTTTGGCCGCAAGGTTTAACGCACCGAGCGGAAGATTTTTTTCGAGTTTGAGCGGCACGAGCAAAACGGTTTCATCTTCGTAGCCGTAGGTTGTGATGTCCGCCGGCGGAAGTTTTTGCGGCAACGGCCATTCGATTTCGCCCGCCGTCACGCCCGTGGGTAACTGCCATTTGATTTCCGTAGCTTGTCCCGCCGCGCCGGGATTTTTCCAGTAGGTGTGCCAGCCGGATTCCATTTTTAACTGCACGCCGACCAACACTGTGTCACCGGGTTGTGCGTTCGCCGGCAGAATTAATGACACCTCCGTGTGGGCGGCGCGCGCCGCCGTGCCCGCAAAGGCGGAGAGCAAAATGACGATGGCAGTAATCAGGCGCATGGAAACAAAGATGGTGTCGGTTTAAAAACGTTACGTCTAAATGTCTCAAACCATCCTTAAATTTCTCGGGGATGGGACATTAAAATATTTTTATCCGCATCAGGGGTGCTTCCGCCGTGTCGCCAATGAAATCAACGTTGCGCCCACGCAAGTCCAGGCAAACCAATTACCGTGTAATTGATAAAATGTCTGCGCCGATTTTTCTGTGGTTGCGCGTAAGGGAATTTTTACCGTCAATGCACCCACCGTATATTCGCTGCCGGAATTATCGCGTAGAATTTCCCGCATCCTACCGTGAGCATCTATCCAGCCGGTCACGCCATTGTTGGAGCAGCGCACGAGCGGTAGTCCGTTTTCCACCGCGCGAAAAATGGCGTTCGCGAGATGCTGGCGCTGCTCTGCGCTTTCGCCAAACCAACCGTCATTAGAGAGATTCAAGAGAAAATCCGGTTCGCCCGCCGCTGCTGCGCGTGCGGTTTTTGGAAATACATCTTCAAAACAAATCAACGGTGCGGCGGTAAAATATTCGCCGGCAAAAACCACCGATTTGTCGCCGCACGTCCAGCCGCCTTGAATTGGCGTCAGGTATTTTAAGAACGGCAGCCAATGCGCGAGCGGGACGTATTCGCCAAAGATGACGAGATTTTGTTTGTGATAAACATCGGTGAAATGTCCGTCGTTATTGACGAAAAATGCGGCATTATAAAAGTTTGTAGCGTCGGGATGAAACTCCGCGTCGTCGCCATTGAAGATGATGGCGACATGATTGGTTTGTGCGAACTCGCTGATAATATTGTAAACGCCATCGAACATTGGCACGGCGGATTCCGGCCACACCAACAAATCCGTGCCGTTCGAGATGGCGCGCTGCGAATGTGTCAGCAGTTCGTCAAAACGTTTTGCATCTTCGTCCGGTTTCCAGATTAAAGTTTGCGGAACACTGGGTTGAATGAGCGTTACGCGCAAAGATTTTTCCGCCGGAGATTTATTGCCAATGACAAAAATGCCGCCGACAAACAGCAGCAGCACAGTGATGAGCGGTAAAACAATTTCTGCCTGCCAGACGTGGCGTTTGGTCGGGTTGCGATAAATCATTTCCGATGCTGAATACAATCCTAGTGAAAGCCACACGACGAGAAATGACACGCCATAAACGCCCGTCGCCGCCGCAATCTGAATCAGCGGGACGAGTTGATATTGCGACGCGCCGAGCAGGCTCCACGGAAATCCGCTGAACAGCCAGCCGCGCAAAAGTTCCAACGCCACCCAAGCTGCCGCACCGGCGAACATCCAGCGCATCCGCTGACTCCAAGTGGAATCCTGGAATTTGAACTTGGCGACAAACCATGTCCATGCCCCGAAATATAGTGCCACATACGCCGACAGCGCGATCCAGGCGAGAATCGGGAATCCCGTCGCGGGCATCAGCAGCAGCCAGTAAAGCGATGCGAGCCAGAACGTGATTCCGCCAACGTAGCCTGCACGAAAAGCGTCCGCGCCGGATTTGCCGCGCGCGGCGAACAGCAATAACGCCGGCGCGACCCACGCGAAACCGGCGATGCTAAATTTGGGAAACGCGAGCGCCAGCAAAAGTCCGGCGATCATCGCGATGAGATAACCGCTGCGCCAAAATAATTCCGTGCAAAAACTTTTTGCCACGGCTATGGCGGAAAAGCCTTCGCAAAAGGTCGCGCCAACCTTGGTGCAATTTGCCGCCTCATGCAGCACGCGGCGGCTGGCGTTGACGACGACAGCCTCGCGCGAGCCGCGCCAGACAGCGAAGTCGGCAGAGGAATTTCCAGCGTAATCAAAACCGCGCTCACCAAACTTTTCCGTCAGCGCCCGAAGTTTGTTTTCGCTGCGGAGATTAGTTTTGCCGTCGCTCGCCAGCACTTCATCGAACAAACCGACGTGCGCGGCAATCGGCTGAGCCATCTTCAAGTCAGAAGCCGTGGCGAGAATGATTTTGCGGCCAGTCGCTTTTTCCGAACGCAACCACGCGATGAATTTTTCATGGTAGGGCAGGGTGACGGGATCAACTTGAACGCGCGCGGCGAGTTTTTGTTTGAGTAAGGCGCGTCCGCGCGTCCACCAAAATAGGATTTGAAAAATGGCGAGCGGATTGCGCTGCAGCAGACGCGACAGCGACTCCCACATCATATCCGTGCGAATGAGTGTGCCGTCGAGGTCAACGACGAGCGGAACATTTTGCGGGTCAGCCATGCGCGCCGAAATTATTCTACCGTCACGCTTTTGGCGAGGTTGCGCGGTTTGTCCACGTCGCAACCGCGCGCGACGGCGATGTGATACGCGAAGAGTTGCAGCGGCACGCTCGCGAGAATCGGATTCAGCAAGTCCAGCGCGGGCGGTAGATAAATCACATCATCTGCCACTTTCTTGATGGCCTTGTCGCCTTCGGTTGCGAGCGCGATGATTGGGCCTTTGCGAGCGCGAATCATCGCGAGATTTGCCATCGTTTTGTCATACATCGCATCTTGCGGCACAAGGAAAACCGTCGGCGTATTTTTATCGATCAGCGCTATCGGCCCGTGTTTCATTTCCGCTGCCGAATAACCTTCCGCGTGGATGTAGGAAATTTCTTTCAGCTTCAACGCGCCTTCGAGTGCGATGGGAAACGTATAGCCGCGGCCGAGAAAAAAGAAGTCGTCTGCCTTGGCATATTTCTTGGCAACTTTTTTCAACGCGTCGTTCTGCGCGAGAATTTTTTCAATCTGCTTCGGCAACGCTTCTAGACCATGCAAAACATCCAACGCGCGCTTCGCGGAGAGATTCCGCAGCCGTCCGAGATGCACCGCGAGCAGCGTGAGAATGGAAATCGTCGAGACGAAAGCCTTCGTCGAGGCCACGCCGATTTCCGGGCCAGCGTGCATGTAAATGCCGCCATCGGATTCGCGCGCGATGGTGCTGCCGACGACATTCACGATGGCGAGCGCACGGTGGCCGCGACGCTTGGCTTCGCGCAACGCGGCGAGAGTGTCCGCAGTTTCGCCGGATTGCGAGAGCACGAGCAGCACGGTGTTTTTTTCGAGCGGGCAATTGCGATAACAAAATTCGTGTGCAAATTCCACCTCGACCGGAATCTGCGCGAGTTCTTCAATCAAGTATTCGCCGACAAGCGCGGCGTGCCAGCTCGTGCCGCTCGCCGCGATGACGATGCGGTCAATGCCGCGCAGCTCGGCGGCTGTCATATTCAGGCCGCCAAACTTAGCCGTTGCACCTTCAAAATCCAGACGACCGCGCAGCGCGTTCAAAATGGTCTGCGGTTGTTCGTAAATTTCCTTGAGCATGAAGTGCGCGTGTTTGCCGCGCGCGGCGTCTTCCTGCGAAAATTCCAGATTGCTGATCTGCACGTTGGCCGTGTCGGCGCCGAGATTCAAAACGTCAAAGCGTTCCGGCGTGATGGTGGCGACGTCGTAGTCGTTGAGATAAACAACTTTTTTGGTATGCGCGACAATGGCGTTGGCGTCACTCGCGAGAAAATTTTCATGTTTGCCGATGCCGATGATGAGCGGCGAACCGCGGCGCGCGCCGATGATGGTGTCGGGAAAATCGGTGCAGATGACGGCGAGTCCGTAAGTGCCGATGACTTCGCGCAACGCATCGCAAACAGCTTGCGCGAGCACGTCGCCATTTTTGACGGTGCGTTTCGTGTAATGTTCACCGATCAAATGCGCGAGCACTTCCGTGTCGGTGTCGGATTTGAATTTATGTCCGGCGCGAATTAGTTTTTGTTTCAGCGCGTCGTAATTTTCAATAACGCCGTTATGAACTACCGCGATTTTGCCGGAAGCGTCGAGATGCGGGTGACAATTGGTGTCGGACGGAACGCCGTGTGTGGCCCAGCGCGTGTGCGCGATGCCGAGATTGCCGGTGGCGGGTTCGGCCTTCAGGACGCGTGCGATGCCTTCATCGATTTTGCCTTTTTTCTTACGCAGCGAAAGGCTGGCGTTGTCGAGCACCGCGACGCCCGCGCTGTCGTAGCCGCGATATTCCAAGCGCCGCAAGCCTTCGAGCAGAATTGGCGAGGCTGCTTTCTTTCCGACGTATCCAATGATGCCGCACATAAATTATTTTTGGCTTAAAATCCAATCCGCCATTTCAGTCAAACCATTCACGATAATTGCGCGTTTGATTTGTTCGGCGTTATCGCGCTCGACGCCCGCGCCGTAGCCGGTGCGCACGAGTATGCTTTTTTTTACGCCCGCATTCCAGCCGCATTCGAGGTCGATCAACTTATCTCCGACCATGAAACTTTCGGCGAGGTTCAAATTAAACTCGTCCCGCGCGTCGAAAAGAAATTGAGGCGACGGCTTGCGGACGCGGCTTGGCTGGTCGGGCGCTTCAGGCGCGATGTAAGTTTTTTCGAAATGCACGCCGTCGCGCGCCAACTCTTGATTGACGCGGGCGTTCACGCTTTCGGCATCGGCCATCGTAAAATAACCGCGCCCAATGCCGGATTGATTGGTGACGACCAAAAGTTTGAAGCCAGCGTCGGCCAATCGTTTCAAGGCTGCGCCTGCGCCGGAAAAAATTTCAACTTCTTCCGGCTGGTGCAGGTAATTTTTTTCCACGATGAGGGTGCCATCGCGGTCGAGGAATACGGCTCGGTTCATTTTGCGCGCAAATTGTGGGCAGATTGCGGCAAGAATGGAATTGAATTTTTTATGCGGCGCGGGCAGGATGCTTCGTCTTGGCAGTCATCAACTCAATTATTCAAATCACATGAGCTACAAAGGCAGACTTGGAATTTTGGTCGGCGGCGGTCCGGCTCCCGGATTGAACGGCGTTATCGCGGCGGCGACCATCGAGGGTATTAATCAGGGCTACGAAGTCATTGGCTTCCGCGACGGCTTCAAGCACATCGCAGCCGGCGACACGACGCAGATCAAGCCGTTAACCATCCGCGACGTCAAAGATATTCATAGCAAAGGCGGTTCTATTCTCGGCACGGCGCGGACGAATCCGACGAAGTCGCAGGAACAGATGAAAAATATTTTCACCGTGTTTGAAAAGCTCGGGATTACCGCGCTCGTCAGCATCGGCGGTGACGACACAGCGTTTTCCGCCAGCTACGTTGCCAAATACAGCCAAGGCAAAATCAAAGTTGCGCACGTGCCCAAGACGATTGATAACGATTTGCCGCTGCCAGGAACTGCGCCGACGTTTGGTTACGAAACGGCGCGTCACTACGGCGTGCAACTCGTTCGCAATTTGATGGAGGATGCGCGCACCACGTCTCGCTGGTATCTCATCGTCAGTATGGGACGCGCCGCCGGTCATCTTGCGCTGGGCATCGCGAAGGCGAGCGCCGCTACGCTGTCCGTCATTCTGGAGGAATTTCGCGGGCGTCAGGTCACGGTAGATGAGATCTGCGACATCATTATCGGCTCTATCATCAAGCGCAAAGCCGAAGGTTCCCAATACGGACTTGTGGTTTTGGCGGAAGGCTTGATTGAAGGCATCGGCGAAAAGGGATTGCTCGAAGCGTTGCCTGAAGGCCAGCTTGCTCAATTCGGCAAAATCATCCGCGACGACCACGGTCATTTGCGCCTTGGCGAAATTGAATTTGGTCGCCTGATGAAGGAGTTATTGGCTCAACGTTTGGAAAAACTCGGCATCAAGATGGCGTTCATCGACAAGGATCTCGGCTACGAATTGCGCTGCGCCGACCCGATTCCATTCGACGCTGAATACACCCGCGATTTGGGTTACGCCGCGGTGAAATTTCTGCGTTCGCCCGAATCTGAAAAATACGGCGCTATCATCAGTTTCGTGGACGGAAAAATGAATCCGCTGCCGTTCGACAACATGCTCGACCCGAAGACTGGTCGCATGCAAAACCGCCGCGTCAACGTGGACGGCGAAGCCTACGAATGCGCGCAGGCCTACATGATTCGCCTCGAACGCGAAGATTTCGAGGACGCCAAGCAGCTAGCCAAGCTGGCCGCTGTCATCAAAGTGACACCAGAAGAATTTCGCGCTCGCTTTGGTTATCTGGCAGGGTTGAAGTGAAATTAAATTACGCAAACGGCGGCGGAAAATTTTCCGCCGCCGTTTTTGTTTCGTGTATTTCGTGTGGTTCGCGGTTAAACTTTTTTCGTGAAACCGCTTGGCGATTGCAAACTTTATACATTCGTGGACACGGCCTATTTGCATGGTCGCGCGCCCGAACTCGTCGCGCAGATGCTCTGCGACGGCGGCAGCGACTTGATACAACTGCGTGCCAAGAATTCTTCGCCTGACGAAATCCGCGTCATGGCGGAAAAAATTCTGCCGGTCACGCGCCGCGCCAATGTCGGTTTCGTCATCAATGACCACTTGGACATCGCGCACGAAATCGGAGCGGACATCTGCCACTTGGGACAGGAAGATTTTTTCGACGCCGGCCACACGCACGTTTCCGAATTAAAAACTAAAAATTCAAAACTTAAAATTGGCTTAAGCACGCACGCACCCGCGCAGGCGCAGCGCGCGCTTGATGCGGGTGCAGATTACATCGCCATCGGGCCGATCTACGCCACCGGCACGAAGCCGACCGCCAAACCCGTGACGCTCGAATACGCCCGCTGGGCGGCGGCGCACGCGACGGTGCCGTGGTTTGCGATTGGTGGCATCAATTTACAGACGATTGACGCTGTGCTCGCGGCGGGCGCGAAACGCATTTGTGTTGTCTCCGCCATTCTCAATGCACCAGACGTGGTGCGGGCTTGCGCGGAATTTCGCCGACGGTTGCCGTAATTTCTTCACTGCGCGGCAATCGGCGCAGAAAGGTTTGTGATTCACTTTGCTTAAGTTACTGGCCGTCAGCGCCGGAGTGTTACTAAATCGAATTGCACCGCGGCGATAATTTTGTAGAATACCCAAATGAATTTGGATGCACTTTATTCCGAGCTGACTCTTAAAACCAAAACTAAGCACGCGCTGATTGTTCTCGATGGACTCGGCGACATCGCGACGAAAGAAACCGGCTATCTCACGCCGCTCGAAGCCGCGCACACGCCCAACCTCGACAAACTTTCAAAGGATTCCGCGCAAGGCCGCATGATTCCGGTTGCGCCTGGCATTACGCCCGGCAGCGGCCCCGGCCATCTTGGATTGTTCGGTTATGACCCGCTGGAATTTCAAGTCGGTCGCGGCGTCATCGAAGCGCTCGGTCTTGGATTGGAATTGAAACCGGGCGACGTCTGTGCGCGCGCGAATTTTGCGACGCTCGACGCCAAAGGCATTGTCACCGACCGCCGCGCCGGACGTATTCCGACTGAGACGTGCGAAAAACTCGTCGCGCTGCTCTCCGCGAAAATTAAGAAAATCGGCGACACGCAGGTCATCATCAAGGCCGGCAAGGAACATCGTTTCGTCGTCGTGTTCCGCGGCAAAGGTCTCGAAGGACCGTTGACAGACGCGGATCCGAATCGCGAAGGCCTGGCGATTCCGACCGTGAAGCCGCGCGATGCGAAAAATTTGAAGCAGAAGAAAACGGCCAAGTTGATTGCCGATTTTTACAAGGCCGCGTTGCCCGTGCTCGCGAAGGAAAAACCAGCGAACGGTTTTCTCATGCGCGGCATCGCCCATCAGCCGGAAATTCCGCTGTTCGAAAATCGCTACTTGCTCAAGCCCGCTTGCCTCGCTGTTTATCCGATGTATAAAGGCCTCGCGCAGCTCGTCGGCATGGTGAAAATCGAAGGGCCGCAGACCATCAAGGAACAATTCGAGCGCTACCTCGCCGAATACGACAACTACGATTTCTTTTTTATCCATTTCAAATACACCGACAAATACGGTGAAGACGGCAACTTTGCCGCGAAGAAAAAAGCCATCGAAGAATTTGACACCGCGCTGCCGATTCTTTTGAAAAAGAAACCGGATGTCCTTGCCATCACCGGCGACCATTCCACACCGTGCGCGTTGCACGGTCACTCGTGGCATCCGCAGCCGGTGCTGCTGCACTCGAGCACAAGCGGCTCGGACAAGCTGGAACGCTTCACCGAAACTGGCGCGAACAGCGGTTCGCTCGGCATCATGCCGGCGAAATTCCTCATCCGCCTCATGCAGGCGAACGCGAAGATGTTCGACAAATTCGGCGCCTGAAGATTTGCGATATACGATTTACGATTGGCGTGCTTTTTGGCGTGCATCGCGTCAGTCGTAAATCTAAAATCGTAAATTCAGATGAATCTGCCCAACAAACTGACCGTATCGCGCTTTGTGCTGACGGTGGTTTTTTTGGTCGCGCTGTTCTGGCCGTGGAATATTCCGTTCCGAAATTCCTTCGCGCTTTTATTTTTCTGCCTCGCTGGCGTCACGGATTTTCTCGATGGTCGTATCGCGCGCGCGCGGAAGTTGATCACCAATTTCGGCATCCTCATGGATCCGCTGGCGGACAAAATCATGACGTGCTCGGCATTCATCGCTTTCGTGGAAAGCACGCGCTTACATCCCAATGCGCCGGTGAAAGTCGGTGCGTGGATGGTCATCATCATCGTTGCGCGCGAACTTGCCATCACCGGCTTGCGCCTGCTGGCCGCGTCCAAAAACATCGTGCTCGCGGCGGAACGTTACGGGAAACATAAAACCATTTCGCAAATCGTCACCATCATCGCGCTGCTCGTGGTGGATGCGTGTCAGGAATGGCCGGATGGATTGAAAAACCTTTTCGTCGCGTGGGCACCGACGTTTGCGGAAGTGATGCTGTGGCTGACGGTCGTGCTGACCGCGATGTCGGGAATCATCTACCTCTGGCGCAATCGCGCGCTGTATCTCGAAGACGTCTAAGCGATTGGCGATTTACGAATGACGATTTATGCGCGGCTAGAACCGCGAGCCGTCTTGGCCGATGAAACGACGATGGCAATGATTTCATCCGCCTCCTTCATCAAATCCGCTACCCGTTCTGGTTTTACCAAGTTGTTATCCACCAGAATTTCCATCCAAAACAAAGATTCATCACATTCTTCCTCGACGATCCGGAGTTTGTTGACGAAATCCGCATTGGATTTGGCGCGGCAGACCGCCCGGTAGTTTGCCCCGACAGAAGTTCCGCTACGCAGCAGTTGTCGCCCCAAAATTTGCGCCGCCCAATTGTCTGGCAACGCCGAGCAAAGTTTGACGATTCGATTTGCGTAAGCCTTGGTCCGGCTTTTCATATCCGCCCGTGTCATGACTAAGGAGTAGCTTTAGTTTGAAAACCCGTAAATCGCCATTCGCAAATCGTCAATGTTTAGGCAGCGGCAACGTATCGTCTGAACCGGCGGGTTGATAGACAGCGGGGGGAAGATTTTTCAGCGGGTCACTCTTCTTGTGATGTTCCCACGCCCAGAACGATACGCCGAAAATCAGCGCCAGCGATATGAGCGCGAAGAGCGCCACGCCGACTTTCCAATTCACCTTCGCCAGCAGCAACGTGATGTGATCCACGAACGTTTTTTTGGAATCTGACAGCGGCGGCGGCTCGCTGAATTTTTCCGTGCCCTTCAATTCCACGGCCAGCGCGGCGAGCAACGGTTCTTCCGCCAGCTTGAGACACTTCGCGTAGATTTTGACCGAGCCGCGAATATAGACCGGCGCGGAAAAGGCGTTGAACTTGCCTTCTTCGAGCGCGCGGACGTGGTCGGTGCGCATTTTGGTCACGTCGGCGACTTGCTGCACCGTGAGTTTTTGGGCCTCGCGCGCAGCGCGGAGTTGTTCGGCAACCGTTGACATTCCCTTTATTTAGCGCGATTGACGCGGCGTTGGCAATCTTGGAAATTATTTTAACCCGCTGGTGCCGCGTCTCGGCGAGACGGAATGACAATAGCCCGGCGTTTTAACGCCGGGTTTGACGTAGAAGAATTAAAGTCCCGCAGGGACGACCGGAATTTCAGCCGTCCCGCTGGGACTTGGAATTTATAGAACGCAACCCGGCATTGAAATGCCGGGCTATTATCAGAGGTTCCTTTGGAACCGGGTTACGGCACGGTGCGGACGCGCGGCTCGGTGACCAAGTAACTTTCTTGCACCGGCCAAAAAAAATCCCCGACCGGCGCGTGCCAGTCGGGGATGCGGAAACTAAAAGTTATTTTTTCGCGAGCGCATTGGCCACGGCGGCGCCCAGCGCTTCGCCGCGCAGGTTGGTCTTGATAATTTTGCCGTCCGGTCCGATGAGCACGGTGAAGGGAATGGATTCCACACCGTATTTTACTGCGAGGGCATTGCTCCAGCCTTGGCCGTCAAAAAATTGCGGCCACGTCATGCCATCCTGTTTGCTCAGGAAGGCGTCGAGTTTCTCGCGTTCGGAATCGAGGCTCACGCCAATGATGTCGAAGCCTTGCGCGTGGAATTTCTGGTAGGTGGCAATGACGTTGGGCAATTCGGCGCGGCACGGGCCACACCACGTCGCCCAAAAATCAATCAACACGACATGGCCTTTGTGGGCAGCGACCGAGAGCGGTTTGCCATTCAAATCCGTGACGTTGAAATCGGGGAAGGTCGAGCCGGGGGCAAGGCCGTCCTGCACTTTCTTGGCGGCGGCTTGTTTATCCATCATCTGCAACATCTGGTCGGCTTTCTTGCCGAGCTTGGTGTCGGGATAATCGGTCTTGAGTTTCGTGATGAGCGCGGTGGCCTGCGCCTGATTGTCGAGCACTTGCTGGTAGAGCATGGCTTCCATGTAAATAATCTGCGCGGTGGCGTCAGTTTTTTCGCTGGCGTGCTTAGCGCGTAATTGGTCGAAGCTCAAAAGATCCGGCGCGAGGTCGGCGGCGGTATTTTTACCGGCCTTCAACTTGGTCTGAATGCCTTGGACAATCGCCATCAGCTCCGGGTCCATGGCGCTGACGGGGCGATTGGTGGTTTGAGCGTTGAGACCCGCCGGCACGAGCAAGGCAACGGCGGCGAACAGGGTTAGGAATGATTTAATTTTCATGGGAGATAGACAGTGGATAAACGGAATGGTTCAAACGATTTCAGGTTTCGCCGCATGGGGCAAATGTTTTTTCGGACAGAATAATTCAATCGCGCTTGACACGAGGGGTATTTCCGTAGTTATCTTAATTTAATGATCTACGTTCCTTCCCGCATGGGGCAATTGAACCGGCGCGCCTTGCTCCGGCAGTTGCAGAAATTGGGCGTAGCTTCGCGCGCAGAGCTCGCGAAGGCGCTCGGCATGAGCCAGCCCACGGCGGGAAAAATCGTGGATGAACTGCTCGCGGTTGAGGTGCTGGAGGAAATCGAAGTGGCGGAAGCCAATGGCGCAGAAACAAGTTTGCGCGGTCGCCCCGGCCGCAAGTTGCAGTTGAACCACTCGCAATCGCGGCTGCTGGCGATTCAGTTGGGGATGCAAGAAACCACCGTGGCCGCGCTCGCGCTGGGAATTCCGGATGCGGATCAATGGCATTTTACCTTCGCGCTCGAAAAGGGCGAAATGAATCCGGCGCGCGGTTGGGAAAAATCGTTGCGCGCCGCCGCGAGCCAGATTGGCGAGCATAATTTTCTCGGCGTGCTCTTGAGCGTGCCTGGTATTGTGGACGAGACGGCGAATAAGATTTTATTTTCGCCTAATATCCATTGGACGGAAACCGCCGACCTCGCGCAGATTGTCCGGCGCGTCTGGAATGTGCCAGTGTTGCTTGTGCAAGAAGAACGCGCGCTGGCGCTCGGCCATCATCTTGCAAATCCCGACAGTGACGATTTTTTGCTCGTGGACTTTGGCGAAGGCGTCGGCGGCGCGATTATTATGGACGGCAAACCGCTCGTGAATCCGCTGCCCATCAGCGGCGAAATTGGCCATACGCCCGTGCTGGGCAACCGGCGTAAATGCGGCTGCGGCGCGATTGGTTGCATGGAAACGCTCGTGTCCCTGCGCGGTTTGCTGGAAAGTTTTTCCGAAGTGACCCGCAGCAAAAAGAATTCCTGGGCGCAATTGGGCGAATACATTTCCGCGCACGGCATTGAGCCTTGGCTTGCGCATTCTTTGGATGCCGCCGCCGTCGCGATTGCGGGCGCGTTGAATGTTTTAGGTCTGCGCCGCGTGGTCGTGACTGGGAGCTTGACGGAGTTACCGCCGTCCGTGCTGGCGCATCTGTCGCACGCCGTTTCAAATGGTTCCATGTGGGCCAAGTTCGGCGCGGTAGAATGCGTCGCCGCGCCGCGTCGCCGCACAGCGGGACTCATCGCCGTGGGCATTGACCGGCTCATTGTGCCGGACTCGCCCGCAAAAATTTCCCCCTCCACAAAAAGCGCGCCGAAACTTCGGCGCGCGGAACTCGTCAATTAAAACAACTGTCACACACACAACACACAAACATGAAAACTGCATTCCCGAACATCAAGAACATCGCCTACGAAGGTGCGTCCTCAAAAAACCCGCTCGCATTCAAGCATTACAACGCGGACGAAATCGTCGCGGGTAAAACGATGCGCGATCATCTGCGCTTTGCCGTGGTTTACTGGCACACGTTTCGTGGCACCGGCAGCGACCCGTTTGGCGCGGGCACGATGCAACGTCCGTGGGATGACGGAACCAGCTCGGTGAAGAACGCGCAAAACCGCGTCCACGCCGCGTTCGAGTTCATCGAAAAATTGGGCGCGCCGTATTATTGCTGGCACGACCGCGATGTCGCGCCGGAAGGAAAAAGCTTACGCGAGACGAACAAGAATCTCGACGCGGTGGCGAAAGTGTTGAAGGAAGAACAGCAGCGCACCGGCGTGAAACTGCTCTGGGGCACGACGAATGCGTTTTCGCATCCGCGCTTTGTCCACGGCGCCAGCACGAGCTGCAACGCCGACGTGTTTGCGTTCGCCGCCTGCCAGGTGAAGAAGGCGATGGAAGTGACGCACGAACTCGGTGGCGAAGGCTACACGTTCTGGGGCGGTCGCGAAGGCTACATGACGCTGCTCAACACCGACATGAAACGCGAGCAGGAGCATCTGGCAAAATTTCTCCATCTGGCCGTCGCGCACAAGAAGGCCATTGGTTTCAAAGGCCAGTTCTACATCGAGCCGAAGCCGAAAGAACCGACCAAGCATCAATATGATTCCGATGCGGCGGCGTGTTTGAACTTCCTGCGCGAATTTGATTTGCTGCCGCACTTCAAATTGAACATCGAGACGAACCACGCGACGCTCGCCGGTCACACGATGCAGCACGAATTGGAAGTGGCGGGTGCGGCGGGCGCACTCGGTTCGATTGACGCGAACACGGGCGACGAACTGCTCGGCTGGGATACGGACCAGTTCCCGACGAACATTTATCTGACGACCTACACGATGTTGAGCGTGTTGAAATACGGCGGCTTCAAGACCGGCGGCGTGAACTTCGACGCGAAGGTGCGCCGCGAGAGCTTCGAGCCGATTGATTTGTTCTATGCGCACATTGGCGGCATGGACGCCTTCGCGCGCGGCCTGAAGATCGCGGCGGCCATCCGCAAGGACGGACGATTGGCGGAGTTTGTGAAGCAACGTTACGCCTCATGGGATTCCGGCATCGGCGCGAAGATCGAGGCGGGCAAGGCCAGCTTCAAAGACTTGGAAGCTTATATGTTGAAGAAGGGCGAAGCCGCCCCCAGCAGCAGCGGCCGTCAGGAATTCCTCGAGAACCTCATCAACGAATTCATCTGACCAATAATTTACGGAGCGGAAGATTTCTGCTCCCCTTTTATCTAAAAAACTAAAGATTCCTAATAAAATTTATGAGCATCAACCTTAAGCAATACGAAGTTTGGTTTGTCACGGGCAGTCAGCATCTTTACGGACCGGAAACATTGAAGGCCGTTGCAAAACATTCACAAGAAATCGCTAAGACGCTGGGCGCGTCGTCCTCGATTCCAGTGAAAGTAGTTTTCAAGCCGGTGATGGTTTCGCCAGACGCGATTACCGAACTTTGCCAGTCGGCGAACAACGCTGCGAAGTGCATCGGCCTCATCACTTGGTGCCACACGTTCTCGCCGTCAAAGATGTGGATCAACGGCCTCAAGCAGCTTCGCAAACCCGTAGCGCATCTTCATACGCAATATAATCGCGACATTCCGTGGGGCACGATTGACATGGATTTCATGAACATGAACCAAGCCGCGCACGGCGACCGCGAGCACGGCTTTATCTGGAGCCGTTTGCGCTTGAGTCGCAAAGTGGTCGTCGGTTTCTGGCAGGAAAAATCCACGCAGGAAAAACTCGGTGCGTGGGCGCGCGCGGCCGCGGCGTGGGCGGATTGGCAGACGGCGAAGTTCGTCCGCTTCGGCGACAATATGCGCGAAGTGGCAGTGACGGACGGCGACAAAGTTTCTGCACAATTCAAATTTGGTTTCTCCGTGAACACGCACGGCGTCGGCGATTTGGTGAAAGTGGTGAATGCCATTTCCGATAAGGAAGTAGACGCACTTTGCAAAACTTACGAGGCAATTTACGAGATGTCCGCCGACTTGCGCAAAGGCGGCAAACGCCATAAATCGATTCGCGATGCCGCCCGCATCGAGCTCGGTATCGAACAATTCCTCACGGCGGGCGGCTTCAAAGGTTACACAGACACGTTTGAAGATTTGCACGGCCTTGCGCAACTTCCCGGCGTCGGCTCGCAGCGCATGATGGCGGCGGGTTTCGGTTTCGGCGGCGAAGGCGATTGGAAAACTTCGGCGCTTGTGCGCGCGATGAAAGTCATGGCGAGCGGACTCAAAGGCGGCACGTCATTCATGGAGGATTACACTTACCACATGCAGCCGGGCAATAAATTGGTTCTCGGTTCGCACATGTTGGAGATTTGTCCGTCCATAGCGGACGGAAAGGTTTCGCTCCAAGTGCATCCGCTTGGCATCGGCGGCAAGGCCGATCCAGCGCGCCTCGTTTTCAACACGCCCGCCGGTCCCGCGCTGAATGCGTCGTTGATGGATTTTGGTAATCGTTTTCGTTTGCTCATTAACGAAGTGGACGTCGTCGCGCCGGAACACGCGATGCCGAAATTGCCGGTGGCGCAAGCAGTTTGGAAGTGTCGTCCGAATTTCGAAGATGCGTGTGCCGCGTGGATTTACGCGGGCGGTGCGCATCACACCGGCTTCAGCCAAGCCGTCACGACGGAGATGTTGGAAGACTTTGCGGCGATGGCGGGTATCGAAACCGTGATCATTGATGCGGACACAAAACTGCGCCAATTCAAACAGGAACTCGCTTGGAATGATGTCGCCTACGGCCTGAAGAGCGGTTGGGCAGCTTAATTCAAAAACTCCTCGAAGAAAATTACGCGTTGAAAATTATGAAATTAAAAAATTATTTTGCCGCTGCAATTCTGGCCTCGGCCATTTCTGCAAACGCACAACCGGCGAAAATATCCGTGACCGTGGATCAGCCCGGCCACGCAATTTCGCCGACGTTGTGGGGAATTTTCTTCGAGGACATCAATCTGTCCGCCGACGGTGGCATCTATCCTGAATTTGTGCGCAATCGATCCTTCGAAGATGCCGACAAACCGGCGGATTGGAAAATTACCGGCGCGGATGCGACGATTGACGATAAGCAACCGCTGAATGCATTTAACCGGAAATCATTGCGCTTGAAAGTGTCCGGTGCGTTTGCAGTCGAAAATGATGGTTACTGGGGCATGAACATTGTCGCCGGCGCCAGCTACACCTTGAAGTTTGCCGCGCGTGGTGAAAAGTTTGACGGCAAGCTCACGGCGAAAATTTTGAGCAGTAAAGGTGAGGTGCTCGCGAGCGGCGAAATCTTTGGCATTAATAACGGCTGGAAATATCACACACTCGATTTGACGGCGACGGGCGGCGACCCGCAGGCGAAGTTGGTTATTTCCGGCGATGGCAAAGGCGTTTTGTTTCTCGACATGGTTTCGCTGATGCCGAAAACGACGTGGAAAAATCACGGTTTACGGCCCGATCTCGCGGAGTCTCTCGCCGGTTTGCATCCTTCTTTCATGCGTTTTCCTGGCGGTTGCTGGGTGGAGGGTGATGATTTTGCCCACATGAATCATTGGAAAAATACAGTGGGCAATATTGATACTCGCACACCGCTTTGGAATATCTGGGGTTATTACGCTACGCATGGTCTAGGTTTCCACGCATACTTACAGCTAGCGGAAGATCTCTGTGCGGAGCCGCTCTTCGATATCAACGTCGGCATGTCGCATCACGAAACCGTGCCGCTGGATCGCATGGGCCAATGGATTCAGGACGCGCTCGACGCGGTGGAATATGCCAACGGTCCAACGAATTCGGTCTGGGGCGGAATGCGCGCGCGCGCCGGTCATCCCGCACCGTTCAATCTGCGCTTCATGGAAATTGGAAATGAAAACGGCGGGCCGGATTATGTCGAACGCTGGCCGCTGCTGGTGAACGCGCTGCGGGCGAAGTATCCGTATTTGCAATTCATCGTGAATACCGATTTGCGCGGCCGGCCGTTGCCGAAAAATCCCGCGCCGGACATCATTGACGAACATTATTACGAAACGCCGGAATCGTTTATGCGCCGCGCCGACCAATATGATTCTTACAGTCGCAAAGGACCGAAGATTTTTATCGGCGAATACGCGGTGACGCAGAACGCGGGCAAAGGAAATTTGCGCGCAGCCATCGGCGAAGCGGCAATGATGACGGGCATGGAACGTAATTCAGATGTCGTCATTCTCGCGAGCTACGCGCCGTTACTGGTGAACTTGAATCATCGCGCGTGGAATCCTGACCTAATCAATTTCGACAGCGCGAACTGGTATGGTTTGCCCGGTTATTATGTGCAGCAAATGTTCAGCGCAAATCGTGGTGACGTGACGTTGCCGGTGCAGGTGAGTTCGCCCATGGCGGAATCAGAAAAGAGCCGTGGCATGGTGGGCGTGGGCACTTGGAACACGGCGGCGGAATTTAAAGATATGAAAGTGACCGCGCCGGACGGGAAAGTTTTATTCCAAGCCGACTTGAGTAACGGTTCAAAGGATTGGCAGAAATTTGGCGGTGGCGACTGGGCGGTGAAAGATGGCGCGTTGCAGGAAACGGCGGAAAAAGAATTCGTGCGCGCTCTCGCCGGCAACCGTGACTGGACAAATTATACGTTCACGCTCAAGGCGCGAAAAATTTCCGGGCGTGAAGGTTTCCTGATTCTGTTTCACATCAGCGGCGACGAAGGTCGCAACTGGTGGAACATCGGCGGTTGGGAAAATTCAACCGACGGCATTGAATTTGGCGAAACGCTCGACCGCAAGCCAAGCCACATCGAAACGGATCGTTGGTATGACATCAAACTCGTCGTCAATGGTGGCAACGTGAAATGCTACCTCGATGGCGTATTGATCCACGATGTGGACTACGAAAAATCCTCCAACATCAAATCACTCTACGCCTGCGCGTCGCGCGATAATAAAACTGGCGACGTGATTGTGAAGGTCGTAAACGCCAGCGCGCTGCCGCTGGAAACGACCTTAGATTTTTCTGGTGCAAAAAATCTGACCGGACAAGGCACGGCCACCGTTTTAACTTCTGTCAGCGGCGAGGATGAAAATTCTTTGGCTGAGCCGAAGAAGGTTTCGCCGAAAACAGCAGCGGTGAATTTCACTGGCACGACGCTGACGCAGACGTTCCCCGGAAATTCTTTCACGGTGCTGCGTTTATCGGCGACCAAATAAACTCCGATGCCATCAGCCAATTCATATTGGATTGCGTTCGCAGCCGTCGCGTTGATGGTCGCCGGCGCGCGGGCGCAGGATTTTGCCGCACCGGTGAACCTCGCTGCGGTGGCGACTCCGTCCAGCTCCTATGTATCTGGCGATACGTCGCTGGCGGCGTTGAATGATGACTACACGCCGCGCAACTCGCGGGATAATCGACGCGGCAGCTTCGGCAACTGGCCGCGCACCGGCACGCAATGGGTGGAATACGATTGGAGTCAGCCCATTAGCACAAAGCAAATCGAGGTTTATTGGTGGGACGATAATCAAGGTGTGCGTTTGCCGAAAGCATCGCGCGTGAAATTTTGGGAGGGAAATAATTTCGTCGAAATCACCAATGCCAGCGGTCTCGGCGTGGAAGGTGACAAATTCAACGTGACGACGTTTCCTGAAGTCACGACGACGAAGTTGAAGTTGGAAATGGACGGGCGCGAAGCCTTTTCAACGGGCATTTTGGAGTGGCGCGTTTTGGATTCTGGAAAATCGCCAGCTTTTCCGCCGAAAGTGCGCGCGGGCGTGGATCGCGATGTGATGCTCGACGGCAAAACCTATTTGTCCGGCACGGTGAAATTTTTGAAGCCAAGTTCGCCGGCAAAAATTTTGTGGAGCAAAGCGGCTGGGCCGGGCGAAGTGACTTTTGCGAACCCGCAGACAAATATTACGACGGCGACATTTTCCGCGCCGGGCGATTACGTTTTGAAATTGGTGGCGGGCGAGGGAAAAGCGAGTGCGAGTTCAACTTTGAAAGTAAAAGTGGTTTCGCCGCCGCCCACAAACCGGCTCGAAGTTGTTTACACGAAGCCTTACAAAATCAACAGTCCGCTGTTCTGGAACGCGCGCGCAAAGGCGCTCATTGCAAATTGGATTCCGCATTGCATTGACGAGTTGAGCGAGACGAACAAGGCGCACAGTCGCGGCGGGATTGATAATTTTGTCGAGGCGGCGAAGGCGTTGCGCGGCGAGGCGCACGCGCCGCAAAACGGCGACGTGTGGGCGAACGCGTATGTTCACAACATCGTCGAGTCCATGTGCATCGCGTTGATGGTGGACGCGCAGGGCGACTCGGAAATTTTGGCCGCGCAGGGAAAAATGCGCGCGACGCTCGATAACTGGATTCCAAAATTTTTGGCCGCGCAGGAACCGGATGGATATTTGCAAACGGCCTACACGTTGGCCGACCGCAAACGCTGGCCGTCGCGTTGGAATCCGGCGCAGCGCGGCAATCACGAGGGTTACGTTTCCGGATATTTTCTTGAATCTGCTATCGCGCACTATCAGTTGACCGGCGGCACGGACAAGCGGCTTTACAACGCGGCAAAAAAATTGGCCGATTGTTGGGTCGCGAACATTGGGCCGGACAAAAAAGAATGGTATGACGGCCACGAACAAATTGAGCAGGGCTTGGTGCGCTTTGGACGTTTTGTGAACGACATCGAAGGCGGCGGGAACGGCGATAGTTATATTGCACTCGCGAAATTTTTGCTCGATTGTCGCGGTCGCCACGGTGGCTCGGATTACGACCAGACGCAATCGCCGGTGCAGCAGCAATACGAGGCCGTCGGCCACGCGGTGCGCGCATCGTATCTCTTTTCCGCGATGTCGGATGTCGCGGCGGAAACGCACGACACGGATTATCAAAGCGCGGTGCTGTCGCTCTGGGATAATCTCATCAACAAAAAATATTACGTCACCGGCGGCATCGGCAGCGGCGAAACTTCGGAGGGCTTCGGACCAGATTATTCTTTGCGCAATGAGGCCTACTGCGAAGCTTGTTCAAGCTGCGGTGAAATTTTCTTCCAATGGAAAATGAATCTCGCGTATCACGATGCGAAGTTCGCCGACCTTTACGAGGAGACGATTTACAACGCGTTGCTCGGCTCGACGGATTTGGACGGCAAAAATTTTTACTACGACAATCCGCTCGTCGAGGACAAGGCGCGTTATCCGTGGCATCAATGTCCGTGCTGCGTCGGCAACATCCCGCGCACGCTGCTGGCAATCCCGACATGGACTTACACGACGAGCGCCGACGGGATTTTTGTGAATCTTTTCATTGGTAGCACCATCAATGTCGCGCGCGTGGTCGGCACGGACGTGGAGATGGTGCAGGCGACGGATTATCCGTGGAGCGGCAAAGTTTACATTACAGTGAATCCGAAGCAGACTAAGAAATTTACCGTGTTTGTGCGCGTGCCGAATCGCACGACGAGCGAGCTTTACACGCCGACGCCGGTTGTTGACGGATTGAAATCACTCGCGGTTAACGGAAATAAAATTTCACCGGTAATTGAAAATGGCTACGCCGCCATCACGCGCGAATGGAAGGCGGGCGATAAAATTGACATCGAACTGCCGATGGAAATTCAGGTCATCAAAGCGGACGAACACATCAAGGCGGATCGCGGTCATGTTGCGTTGCGCTACGGCCCGCTGATTTATAATGTCGAAACTGCCGACCAGCCGAATTTGAATCTTACCCCAGATGTAAAATCACTTGCGACCGAATGGCGTGGTGATTTTCTTGGCGGCGTGCTGGTCATCAAAGGTAAATGGAGCGACGGCAGTCCGCTGCTGGCGATTCCTAATTACGCACGACAAAATCGAGGTCAGGAAACGTCGCAAGTTTGGTTGAAGAACTAAAATATTTTTTTATGAGTGTGAAATATACGATTGGTTTGGATTACGGCACGAACTCGGTTCGCGCTCTCATTGTCAATGTTGCCAACGGTGCGGAAGTTGCCGCTGCCGTTTGGACCTACGCGCACGGCACGCAAGGCGTCGTGCTCGCGCGCGATCCAAATCTGGCGCGGCAGCATCCGGCAGATTATTTGACAGGTGCGGAAGTCACCATCAAGCAGGCGCTCGCGGCGGCAAAGAAAAATGTCAAAGGCTTTAGTCCGGCGCAGGTCATCGGTATTGGCGTGGACACGACGGGCAGCACGCCGCTGCCCGTGGATAAGAACGGCCAGCCGCTCGTGTTTCAGAAAAAATTTGCGAATAATCCGGCCGCGCTCGCGTGGTTGTGGAAGGATCATACGAGCGTCAACGAAGCTTCTGAAATCACCGCGCTCGCAAAGAAAATGCGCCCGCAATATCTCGCCAAATGCGGCGGCACGTATTCGAGCGAATGGTTCTGGAGCAAGCTTCTGCACTGCCTGCGCACCGCGCCGGAAGTTTTCAACGCCGCGCACTCGTGGGTGGAACTTTCTGATTTCGTTCCGGCATCGCTCACGGGCACAGAGCATCCGGAAAAATTCATCGCGGGCGTTTGCGCCGCCGGTCACAAAGCAATGTGGAATGCAAAGTGGGGCGGTTACCCCGACGAAGCTTTTCTTTCCAAATTAAATCCGAAGCTCGCACAATTGCGTTCGCGCCTCACCCCGCGCGTTCACACAATTGACCGTGCGGTCGGCGGACTCACAACGGCTTGGGCGAAACGAACTGGTTTGCCGGCGGGAATTCCCGTTGCCGTTGGCGCGTTTGATTGTCATCTCGGCGCAGTCGGCAGCGGCGTCACGCCTGGCACGCTGGTGAAAATTATTGGCACAAGCACGTGCGACATCAGCATTGCGGCGAACACCAGCAAACTCGCCGATGTGCCCGGCCTCTGCGGCATCGTGGATGGTAGCGTTTTGCCCGGATATTTCGGCCTCGAAGCAGGTCAATCGGCGGTGGGTGATTTATTTAACTGGTGGGTAAATTACATTCAGCCGCACGGCGAAAAATTGTCGCACCGCAAGCTGGACGAAGCAGCGCTCAAGCTTGCGCCCGGCGAAAGCGGTTTACTCGCGTTGGATTGGAATAATGGCAACCGCACGGTGCTTGTGGATCAACGGCTCACCGGTTTGCTCGTCGGCCAAACGCTTTATTCGACGCCGGCAGAAGTGTATCGCGCGCTCATCGAGGCGACGGCGTTCGGTGCGTTGACTATCATCAACCGGTTCGAGGAATATGGTGTAAAAATTTCGCAGATAGTGAACTGTGGCGGCATCGCCGAAAAGAGCGCCATCACCATGCAGATTTACGCAGACGTGACAGGCCGCCCGATGAAGATTTCGCGCTCGGCGCAAACCTGCGCACTGGGATCGGCCATTGCGGCGGCGGTCATCGCCGGTGCACATAAAGATTATGCGGCGGCACAAAAAGCGATGACGGGTTTGAAGCCGATTGTCTATAAACCGAACGCGAAGGCGCACGCGACTTACAAGGAACTTTACGCGCTCTACAAACAGCTTCACGATGCGTTTGGCACTTCTGACGGTGGCGGAAATCTTTACGGCGTCATGAAGAAGCTGATTGAAATTCGCAGTCGTGTCCGCAAATAATTTTATCATGCTCGAAAAACTTAAAGCTCAAGTCTGCCAAGCCAATCTCGACCTCGTCGCGAAAGGTTTGGTCATCGAAACATGGGGCAACGCCAGTGGGATTGACCGCGAACGCGGCCTCATGGTCATCAAGCCGAGCGGGGTGCCTTACGATGGCATGTTGCCGAAACACATGGTTATCGTTTCGCTCGCAGACGGCAAAGTGGTCGAAGGAAATTTGAAGCCGAGTTCGGACACGGCGACGCATTTGGTTTTGTATCGCGCATTCCCGAAAATCGGTGGCGTGGTGCACACACATAGTTTGTTTGCGACCGCGTGGTCGCAGGCGCAGCGTGGCTTGCCGAGCTATGGCACAACGCAGGCGGATTATTGGTATGGCGACGTGCCGTGCACGCGTTTGCTGAAACCGACGGAAATCAAAAATGATTATGAGGCGAACACCGGCGAAGTCATCGTGGAGACGTTCAAGAAATTAAAATTTGATCCGCTGCAACATCCGGCGGTGTTGGTGGCGAGTCACGGACCGTTCACTTGGGGCAAAGACGTGGCGGACGCGGTTCACAATGCGGGGGTGCTGGAATTCATCGCGCAGCTTGCGAGCGAGACGTTAAAAATCAATCCGAAATTGAAGCCGATGCAACCTGTATTACTCGATAAACATTTTCTTCGCAAACACGGGCCGGATGCTTATTATGGCCAGAAATAAATTTCCAACAACTAAACGAACCATGAAAAAAATCATACAACTCATCACCCTCACGGCGCTGGGAATCGCGGCGACGTGCTTTACCGGTTGCCAGACTATGAACACACCCAAAGGAACCATCACCGAATCCGCGTTCGGCAAGCTGTCTGACGGCACGCCGATCGAACTTTACACCCTCCGCAACAGCCACGGCATGGAGGCGACCATCATGAACTACGGCGGCATTGTCACGTCGCTCAAGGTGCCGGACAAGCACGGCAAGTTTGATGACATCGTGCTCGGCTTCGACAATCTGGACAGTTATACCAAGGACAGCTATGTGAAAGGCTGCCCGTATTTCGGCGCGTTGATCGGGCGTTACGGCAACCGCATCGCGAAAGGGAAATTTTCCATTGACGGCGTGGAATACACGCTGGCGACGAACAATGGCGTGAACTCGTTGCACGGCGGCGTGAAGGGTTTTGACAAGGTCGTGTGGACCGCCCGGCCGTTCCCGACGGCGAACGGCCCGTCACTGATCCTGACGTATGTGAGCCGGGACGGAGAAGAAGGTTATCCGGGCAATCTGCTCGTAACGGCGGTTTACAGCGTGACCGAAGCCAACGAATTGAAACTGGAGTTCACGGCGACGACGGACAAGCCGACGGTGGTGAATTTGACGCATCATTCTTATTTTAACCTGGCGGGACAGGGCAAGGGCGACATCCTCGGGCACGTGGTTTACATCAATGCCGACCAGACCACGCCGGTGGACGCCGGTTTGATCCCGACCGGCGCGTTCGCCGACGTGACGGGGACGCCGTTTGATTTCCGCAAGCCCACCACCATCGGTGCACGCATCAACGATCCGGACACGGTGTTACAATACGGCCCCGGCTATGACCACAACTGGGTGATCAACAAACCGCTTGGAAAATTTGGTGAGCAAGCGTTCGTGGTGGAACCGGTCAGCGGTCGCGTGATGGAAGTCTGGAGCGACGAACCTGGTTTACAGTTCTACGCTGGCAATTTCCTCGACGGCACAATCACGGGCAAGGGCGGCGCGGTTTATCAGAAACGCACTGGTTTCTGCATGGAGCCGCAGCATTATCCTGACTCGCCGAACAAATCGAATTTTCCGTCCGTCGAACTCAAGCCGGGAGAGACGTTCCATAACACCATCGTTTATAAATTCAGCGTTCAATAATTAGATTGGAATAATACTATGAATGAAATAACCAACAGCTTGGTGACCGCCACGAACAATCTGGCCACTGCGTCAGTCGCCGGCGGAATGAACGGCACGGTGTTCAACGGCTTGGACATTGCCGTGATCATCCTGTTTGCCATCGGCATGATCGTGACCGTGTGGTTCTCGATGCGCAAAAAGAACGAGTCCGGCAAGGACTATTT
>Ga0214190_1000060_pt1 | contig 40794 bp, 28 predicted proteins | sample TroBogEpilimnion_41_FD_153028 | JGI IMG/M metagenome (GOLD analysis project Ga0214190, IMG submission 153028) | Freshwater microbial communities from Trout Bog Lake, WI - 15JUL2008 epilimnion | ecosystem: Environmental > Aquatic > Freshwater > Lake > Epilimnion/Euphotic zone | place: Trout Bog...
ATCCCCAGCTCCGGTCGGGCTTCGCCCTCCCTACGCTGGGGATGGACACAGAACAAACAAAAACATAAACTCAACCATGTCCCAGGACTAACTCATGGACTGGACCAGAAAAGTGAAGCCGGTCATTACGGCATGAAGCTTGCCGGCAAAGTAATGCAAGGCGGTTCGGATGAGGCTTCGAAAAACTTCGAGCAAAATGTTCTTCCCAGCTTAAATAAATTCATCAAGTCGGCCTTACCGGAGCAGAAGAACAACACCAAGAGCGTGGCGTTTCAAATTGACCCGAACAAGCTCGTGCTGGCGACCAAGTCGGATGTGCGTGCGTATTTCGTTTCCGAAGGCGCGGGCTATCACAACTCTATCGGCGTTGACGCGGTCACGCCGGGTAACGACCCGAAGTCTTCGTATAACGAAGTGACGGCTGGTTCGTCCAAGTTGATTTTTCCTGACGCTTCCAGCACGGAAGGTGCAGTCAGTGACGGCACCGGCAAATACGGCACGCGCACCGCGAGCGAACCGCTGTTGCCGGGTGACTTTGTGAACGTCGGCACTTTCGGCAAAGGCACGAAGCTCGACTTCTTCCTGCTCTCCAACGGCGCCAACCAACCTTGGGCGAACGTAATCTCTGCCGACTCGTCGCTCAACGGCGATGGCTTCAAACAGCACGTTGCGGCATTCAACACCAGGCTCTTCGCTGTGCCGCAATTTAACAGTCCCTACATTTTTCTCTCCTTCGAAGATTTGTGGGGCGGGGGAGATAAGGACATCAACGACACCATCATCGCGCTGGACATCGGTGCGGCGAACGTGAAAACCTTGCTGGCGACACCCGAGCCCGCCATGTGGCTCACGCTCGGATCGTTCTTAGCGCTTGGCATCTGGGCCAAGCGCCGCATGGACCGCACAGTGCCGACGGTTGCGTAATACCAAACCAAACCGGATGAAATCCCAAAATAAATTTGTTCTACTGGTTGCCGTCGTGCTCGCGGTTGCGGGCACGGCGGTTTTTTTTGGAATTAAATCCTGGCGCAATGTCGTCATCGCTCGGCAGGAACAACGCGCCTTTGCCGAGACGCAAAAGTTGATCGCGCGGAACGATTTTGCGGATGCGCTCGCCATTATCCGGCAACAACCGGCGATGTCGGCCAGAGCCAAATGGCAGCCGCTCGAAGTGCGTGCGCTCGCCGGATTGCTTGCCGCGCCGCAGCTCGCCGCCATTTATCAACACACACCGCAACGCCTTCTCGCCGATGAACAGGCTTCGCTCGTTTTGGAGCGCGCGTTTCTCGCGAGCCATAACAATACTGCGTTCACTGCGATTCGTTCAGCTTGGGTTGGTCACGAAACACAGAAAGCCGATTGGCTCACGCTCGACAGCGACGTTTTTCTCGCGGCTGGCAAACCGCGCGAAGCGGAAAAAATTTTGCGTTCGCAAAAATTCACCGGCAAGGCTGAGGCTGCACGCCTCGAACGGTTGTCGCTGCTGGTAGCCAACCGCGATTTGCCGCAGGCGTGGCAGTTGCTTTCCGAAGCGACGCAGCTCGACTCGCACAATTCCGAACTGCGTTCCTTTCGCGCGCAGATTTTGGAAGCCGCCGGCAAACCTGAAGCTGCGCGCATCGAATATCTGGCGGCAATCATAGCTGAAACCAACAATCCACTTTTGACCGACCAGCTTGCCGAATTCTATCGGCGCCAAAATAATTACGATGCGGCGCTCGCCACTTGGGAAGCGGCGCTGGTCCAGCCCAATTTTGATTTCGTCGCGCTCAAAACCGCGTTCTGGCAACGGCTCGTTCGCCCGGGAAATTTTGATGCCGACAAGATTCCTGATGGCGAATTGCAGCCGCTCGCGAAATGGATTGCCGGATTGGATGCCGCTGAATTTTTCGACACCAACTCTTTCAATAATTTACCCGCAGCGCAGCAACTTGCACAACAACGGCAGGAAATTTTCTGGTTGCGACTCGCTGACGCGCTCCAGCAAAAACACGAAACCGAAGCCGCCAGCCTGCTGCGCTTCAATCCGTTTCGCGCCCGCTCGTGGCAGCCGGATCTCGAAGTGGCGCTCGCCCGCATCTTGCATTATCGCCAGAAGCACTCGTTGAATGCGCCGGAAATTTCAACGGTCACCGAAACCAGCGCCGACCGTCATCAACTTTTTGCCCAACTGGATGCGCTCGCGGCGCAGGAACGCACCACCGGTCACGCCGCGATTCCCGCCGACCTCGACGCGCTCTTGCGCGGACCGGACGCATTTGCGGCTGCGTTCATGGCCGCCGGTTGGCGTGAAGCCGCATTGCGTTTGGGTAGTTCAGATAAAGATTGTTCCAACGAACCCGCGTGGTTCGCCTACGGCCTCGCGCAAACGTTGCGGATGAATCGCAGCGACGCGAGCGCTCTGGAATTTCTAGCGAAACAAAATGCCACGCCGACGCTGCGTCTGCTGGCGGCAGAAATCAAAATTGCTTCCGGTAATGCGTCGGCTGGTTTGAACGAACTCACGCGGCTCGCACCGGAAAATTCGCCGGTAGGTTTTCGCGCCAGTTACTTACTTACGCTCGCGAACGTGGATGCCAAAAAATTTGCCGCCGCGCGCCAATGGGTTTTGCAGAGCGCGCCATTGTCCACCGATATTCTCGGCAGCGAACTGCTGGCTAACATCGCCGTGCGCACCGGGCAGACCGTCGAAGCGGAACGCATTTATAAAACCATCGCCGACCGTTCGATTCCGGCGCGCGCATTTCTCGCAAAACAGGCGTTTGACCAGCACAACTGGACCGAAGCGCGGCGGCTGACCAGCGAATTGGTGCAAGTCGCGCCGGAAGATTTGCAGTTCCGCGCCAACCTCGCGGTGATTGATAAAAAGATTTCTGCTCAATGAAATGGCGCGATCAACTTTGGCTCGGAGGTTTGCTGGCCATCGCCGCATTCATCTGGCTGCGCGATCGGACGTGGCTCACGTCGTCCGACGAAGTCTTGCCGTTGCTCGCCGCGCCCGCCGTTTTTCTCTGGCTCGGTGAACCGTGGCGTAGCTGGCAAAAAAATGCGGATGCCATCAATTTCAAATTACTGATTTCGGCCTTGGTGATTTTTATTTTGGGACTGGCGCTTGACGTAGCGTTGTTGCTTGCGTTGGCGTGGACGATGGCATTGTGGTCGTGGTTATCAGGGAAAATTTCTCCCGCGCAATCAAACAAACTGCGTCGTCTATTGGTTTTTCTGCTGCTTGCCTTTCCGTGGCTCGCGCTGGACTTGCCTTCGCTCGGTTGGTGGTTCCGGTTGTCGGCGGCTTGGTCGGCAGAACATTTTTTTCAGGCGCTCGGACTCGCGGTGACACGCGACGGAACACAAATCGTCGTGCAGAATTTTCCGGTGGCGGTCACGGCTGCCTGCGCGGGATTGAACGCGTTGCAGGCAATGCTCGTCGCCGGCAGTTTGATGGCGTTTGTGCAATTGGGTCGCACGCGCTGGTATTGGCCAGCGCTGTTGGTGTTGCCTTTGGCCGCGTGGCTGGCGAACACCTTGCGCGTCGTCATGTTGAGCACGGTGGCGCTGACGTTCGGTGCCGACGCCGCGCGCGGCTGGTTCCATGAATGGGGTGGCTGGCTGGTGTTGATCGTGATGTTTACCTTGTGCGGCGCAGCGTTTGCCTTGCTGGGACGCGGACAGAAAAAACTGGAGGCACAGCCGTGAAACCCGCCAAGCAATTTCCATTGGTAGAAATGGCGATTCTGGCTTTCGCCGCGTGGCAATCGCACGATCTGCTCAACGCGTGGCAACACTCCCCGCACGACCGTTTTGCCTGGCTGGCCTTGCTCGTCTGGCTAATGCCGCTGGTAATCCAAATTGTGCGCGGTGAAAAGATTTCGGCCAGTCCATTCATGATGGGCGCGGCCATCATCAGCGGCACGCTCGGCGAACTGACGGAATTGCATTTCTTCGGACACATCGCGCTGGCGCTCGCGTTCGCCGCGTGGTTCAGAATTTCCTGGCGTTCGCTGTTCTGGCTGGCTGCTGCCGTCGCATGGATGCCGGTGCTCGGTTGGTGGCTGGCAAATTTTTCGGGTGGCGTGGTTTTAGCGCTGCGACTGGCGCTGGCGCTGGCGGGAACTATTTGCCTTTGGCCAAAAATAAAAATACAAAACGAGAAATGAATTCACGCGCGCAAAAAATTCTCTTCGCCGGTCTGCTGCTGGCCGGACTGCTCGCGCTGGCGTGGGATTTGGTGCCGTTGCCGGATGCGCAAAACCGGATCGCGAATTTTCCCACCGCCGGGCTGGGTTTTTCCAGCCGCGAAATGCCATTGAACGAAACGGAAAAATCCATTTACGGCGCGGCGCAAGTTGTCAAACGTGTTTATCGCGCGAACCGCCAGAATTTTGTGGTCGTCATCATTGACGGCGCGAAAAATCGCCACGCTGTCCACGATCCAGCGTATTGTTTTCGTGGTGCCGGCTGGACCATCAGTGGCGGACGCTCGCTGGCGTTGCCCGGTGGCGCCGGAAAAATCATGACCTTGCAAAAAAGCAACGAGACGCGCGAAGCTGTATTTTGGTTTTCGGATGGCCGCGTCCGCTACTCGCAAGTAGCGCGGTGCTGGTGGCAGACGGCGTTGCGGCGGCTGACCTTCGGCGCGTCCGGACCGGATCCAGTTTTGGTGCTAGTGCAACCGGTGGATAGCGGCAGCATGGATTGGGAACAATTGCCGACGCAGTTACCGGGTCTGTTTGATTTCTGAAAATGAAATTTTTCCTGCTTCTTTTAGTCGCCTCCAGTTTGAGCGCGATTGGAAGTCCCACTCAGCCGCCCGCCAATACCAATGCCAGTCCCGCCGCCCAAGCAGTTTTAAAATACATCCAAAGTTTGCCAAATCGTGCAGACAAAAAATTATTATCCGGCCAGTTCACTGAATTTGGAACGAACGCTGGCAACAGCGAAAAGATTTTCAATCTCATTCAGCAGCGAACCGGTTGTTATCCGTCGATTCTTGGGGTGGATTATGCCGACTGGCACGATGGCAGCATCGCCGCCGCCGCACCGAATGCCGCGGCGCTCGACCAATGGCGGCACGGCGGACTCGTAACCATCAACGTGCATTTTTTCAATCCCCTCCGCACCAATCTCACGGTCAGCGGACTACGCGACAAAAACGTGGACATCACGCCGCTACTCGATACGTCGTCGCCCGCTCACGTCGTGTGGCTGCACGAGCTCGACGACATCGCCGCCGGCCTGCAACAACTCCGCGATGCTGGCGTCGTGGTCTTGTGGCGACCATTCCATGAAATGAACGGCGGCTGGTTTTGGTGGGGCGCAAAAAAACCGGAGGTTTTTATTCAACTCTGGCGACAGATGTTCGACTACTTCACGGTTCAGAAAAAATTAAATAATTTGCTTTGGGTTTACGCCGCCAACACCGGTGGTCGCACGGCTGCTTATTATCCGGGCGACGGATATGTGGATTTGGTGGGCGTGGATGCCTACACCGACTTCGTGGACGCGCAGCACATTCAGGGCGTCCCGGAATTATTGCGCCTGCCCAAGCCGTTTGGCTTTACTGAATTTGGGCCGCACGGACCTTTTCATCCGCCCGGCGATTACAATTATCTCCGGTTCATGGACGGCGTGAAAAAACATTTTCCCGAAGCCGCATTTTTCCAAGTGTGGAGCGTCAACTGGGGTCTGACCACCAACCAAAATGTCAACGCCTTGCTGCGCGATTCGTGGGCGGTGAACCGAAGCGACCTACCTGTTTTTGTCGGCAACAAAGACAGCCATTAGGACTTTAAAGCTCCTTTTGCTGATTATTTCTTTACGGTAGGTGCGCGCAGAATTTTTAACGTCTCCGGTAATTTGTAATGCCGCTTCAGGCCCGCATCGCCGAGCACGCCGGCCTGCACGCGCGCGATGAATTCAGGAAACGTCCGGTCCACGCGGTCTTTCAAAAGCTTTTGGCCGGCCTTGGACGCCCAAAAATCATCCTCGATTTTTGTCAGCGCGATGGCGGCTTCCTCGTTGGTCATGTTCTCGCGCTTGGCCAGCGCCCAGATCAATTCCGGATCTCCGGGCAAACTCACAGGCAGGGAAACAAACTTCAGCGTGACTTCCTCTTCATCGCTGGTCTCGGGCGCGACGGGCCGCACGGGAATGATTTTGTGAAACTGCGTGCCGTCCGGCAGCGAGACATCCACAGCGAGCGACTTGCCGCTTTCGTCCGGCTCAATTTCCATGTCCACATCGCCGAAGCCCGCGACCAACTGCTGTTTCACTTCTTCGAGCGTTTTGGCTTCGAGATCTGGCAACGGAATGCGGTCGCAGAATTTTTCAAACGAGACTACGCGGTTTTTCGCGCGCAACTCCGCCTCAAAAGCCGAGTATAACTTTTCCGCGAACGCCGCGTCGGGCGCGACCTTCGGCAAGATGGAGCGGAGCAAAGTGAGCAACTGTGTCTGTTCGTCCAGCTTGGACTTCGTCGAAGATTTCTTTTCTTTAGCCATAAAATTTCAGCCTTTGTTCTTATTCATCGCCGCCGTGAACCAATCCACTGGCGCAGGTTTTGCCGGTTGCGCGGGACGATTAAATCCGCCACCGGCTGGACGCGGCGCGCCTGGCGACGTTCGTTGACCAGTAGTGCTCGCGCCGATCACCGGCGCAGCCTTCATCGAAAGCGCGATGCGTTTGCGCGGTAAATCCACTTCGGTCACCGTCACGGTCACGCGCTGCGCGACCTTAACCACTTCCGACGGATCTTTGATGAACTTGTCGGACAACTGGCTGACGTGAACCAATCCATCTTGATGCACGCCGATATCCACAAACGCGCCAAACGCGGTGACGTTCGTGACGATGCCCGGAAGTTTCATGCCGGGTTTCAAGTCCTCCATTTTTTCCACGCCGGATTGGAACGAAAACACTTCAAACTTCTGACGCGGGTCGCGACCGGGCTTCGCCAACTCGCCGAGAATGTCGGTCAAGGTCGGTAAACCCACGGTTTCGGAAACATATTTCGGCAACTGAATTTTTTGCCGCAAGCCGGCGTCGCGCATCAAATCTTTGACCGAGCAATTCAGATCCTTGGCCATGCGATCCACGAGTTCGTAACTCTCCGGATGCACCGCGCTTGCGTCCAGCGGATGCTCCGATTCGCGAATGCGGAGAAATCCGGCGGCTTGCTCGAACGCCTTTTCGCCGAGGCGAGGGACTTTTTTCAATTCCGCGCGCGATTTGAACGGCCCGTTTTCATTGCGGTAATTCACGATGTTTGCCGCGAGCGCCGGGCCTAGGCCGGAAACGTAAGCCATCAATTGCTTGCTCGCCGTGTTGAGTTCCACGCCGACGCCGTTCACGCAACTGATCACCACGTCGTCGAGGCTGCGCTTGAGCGCACCTTGTTCCACGTCGTGTTGATACTGGCCGACGCCGATAGATTTGGGATCGAGCTTGACGAGTTCTGCGAGCGGATCCATGAGGCGACGACCAATCGAAACCGCGCCGCGCACGGTGAGGTCTTGCGTGGGAAATTCTTCGCGCGCGACTTCGGACGCGGAATAAATCGAAGCGCCGCTTTCGTTGACCATCACGATGGGCATCGTCAGCTTCAGCGCTTTGACAAACGTTTCGGTCTCGCGACTCGCTGTTCCGTTGCCGATGGCAATGGCTTCGATCTGATATTTCTTGATCATGCTAAACAACGCGGCGGCGGCTTCGCGAACTTCGCCGGCGCTGGAAGCAGTCGGATAAATTACGTCGTTGTGCAGCAACTTGCCTTGGCGATCGAGGCAAACAATTTTGCAACCCGTGCGGAAACCAGGATCAATTGCCAGAACATTTTTACTGCCCAGCGGCGAGGCGAGGAGCAGTTCGCGCAGATTGTCAGCAAAAACGCGGATCGCTTCCGCATCCGCGCGTTTCTTGGTCTCCATGCGCAACTCGACTTCGATCGCCGAACCGAGCAAACGCTTGTAACTGTCTTGAACGGCAAGCCGAATCTGATCGGCGGCTGGATTCCTGGCTTTGACAAATAACGGCTCGATCAATGCGATCGCGGAATTTTCTTCCACCGAAATCCGCATCATCAAAAAGCCTTCCGTTTCACCGCGGCGAATCGCGAGCAGACGATGGCTGGGGATTTTTCCAACTGGTTCGCTCCAGTCAAAATAATCTTTGAACTTGGCAGCTTCGGTTTCCTTGCCGGACAACAACTTCGATTTCACGATACCTTCGACCCAATACAAATCGCGCAGCTTGGCGCGGGCGATGGCGTCGTCGCTGACGCGCTCGGCAATGATGTCGCGCGCGCCCGCGAGCGCGGCGTTCACATCCGCGATGCCTTTTTCCGTGCTGATATACTTGGCCGCTTCCGCTAGCGGTTCGGTGGTGGACTGTTGCAAAAACAAAAGATCCGCGAGCGGTTCGAGTCCGGCTTCTTTGGCGATGGTCGCGCGCGTGCGGCGCTTCGGGCGATACGGCAGATAAATATCTTCGAGCTGCGTGACGGAATCCGCCGCGTTCACCGCCGCTTTGAGTTGATCGGAAAGCAGATTGCGCTCGGCAAGCGATTTTAAAATGGCATCGCGGCGATTGTCCAAATCGGCAAGCCCAATCAGGCGTTCGCGGATGTTCAGCACAGCGACTTCATCGAGCGAGCCAGTGGCTTCCTTGCGGTAACGTGCGATGAATGGCACGGTCGCGCCTTCGGCAAATAGCTTGGCGGTGGAAAGAACCTGGCGCGGCTGAATCTTAAGTTCGCCGGCGATTTTTAGAATGTGGGCTTCGTTCATTTTTAAGCGGGCGAATGGTGTAACGAAGTCGCCGCGCCGTGTAAAATGTAAACGGAGAAAATAATTCGGAGCGGAATTGACTTGCGGACGCGGGTCGTTTGCGGTGTTGCGGCAGCGGTTGCTCTGTTATTGAATCTTGCCGCTGCTTTTGCAACCATGCGGGAGCGGGCCTGTAGCTCAATGGTTAGAGCAGAGCACTCATAATGCTTTGGTTCCCGGTTCAAGTCCGGGCAGGCCCACCAAGCTCTTCAACGCGGGCAGCGCCGTTTTTTTTCTTCACGAGCAATTCAGGTTCAGCCGGAAATTATTTTTTTCAGTGAAGGTTGAAAGTTCCGCTAGAGCTAGCGCCGTTGTTGGTCTCGGTATTAAACGTATTCAGAAAAATATTTCCGGAGTTGGTCGTTTTGAAGTTGAGTTGCAACCAGTCAAGGCCTTCGTAGCCGTTGGTATTCAAGGTCAGTCGCACCATCGCGCCGCCGGGACTGTAAGGCGCATAGGTGTAAGTGCCAGCCTGAACGCTGTCGAGCTGGAAGCTGCCATCGCTGGCGAATTGCAAAGTATCCACGCCGTCGTCTGAGACGCTTAAGGTCGTATTGGTGAGGCTGGCGGGCGCGAAGTTGGCAGCGGTGGTCATGACAAAACCACTAAACGTGCCGTCTTCATTGGTGAAAAATCCAGTGCTGCCGTTGATGAAAATAAGTCGTGCGGCACTGTTGCTACCGGCGAGCGAAGGTGGTTCGGTGACGGTGAGGTTGAGTTGGCCGATGTTGGTTTCGGGGCGGGCGTAGGTGTAATTACCCACGGCGTTGTCAAAGTTACTGGAAAGTGTGTCTTGACTGTAAGTGGCGGAGCCAAGTTGCACGTTAAAATTTTCGTGGCCGGAAAGAATTTTAAAGTTGCGGTTGGTAATCGTGAGCGGAGCATTGCCACCGGGTGTTTGCGCGGCGATAAAGAAGTTTCCGTTATCCGTGCCGTTGGTGTGACCGGCGCTATCGTAGTCCTCTTCGTAATAGGAACCGTGGTTGGTGTCAGCGTAGGTGGCGAGCACATAGGCGGTGCCGTTGGTGCGGGATAGTTTGAACATGACGCCGACGGGGCTGGATTTGGTGTAGGTATAATTGCCGCCATTGGTGGCGCCGGTAAGCAGCGCCTGCGAAGTATATTTGCTCTTCTGAAAAAGTGAACCGCGACCTTCAGTCACACCACTGCTGATGGTCCAAATCAATTGGCCGTTGGCGCTGGCGGGTGCGAGATTCGACGCGGTGTCGAAATACATATTGCCGTCAATTTTCGTCGTGAGGTTGGTAAAGTAGGCTTGGGTCGGTGTGTCAAAACGCAGTCCGATAGTTTGGCTACCAGCGCCAGCGGCACTGGGCGGCCCCGTGTATTTATATTTCAACGTGGCGTTACCGCCTGAGGCGGTATAAGTGTAACTCCCGATGGCGTTAAAATTATTCGTATCTAGCGCGGTTTGGCTAAATGTGCTTTTGTTGAAAGCGAACGAGTAGGGCGCGATGCTGTTTGTCGTATTATCAATCAACACGGCTGATTTGCCGGACAAGTTCAGCGGTGCGGTATTGAAATTAATAGTTGCAATCAGCACCTGAGAATAATTTGAACTGATATCAATCGCGTAAGCGCTAAAAGTATTCGCGCCTGGTGCCAATACCACGGGAGCATTCCAATTCTTCCATCCATTCGTGCTCGTGGCATTGCTTGTCATGGGCGCGCCATTCAAGCCGTAAATCACATTCGTCAATCCTTGATCATCGGTAGCTGTGCCGTGAACGACAAAATGACTCCCAACGCCGTCGCTATTGGTGGTGGTGCTGATGACATCAATCATTGGTGGCCGGAGATTGCTGAAGTTGGCCGTAAGCGTCAGGTTGGTTGACATCTTAAATTTCAACGTCTCGCTGGTGCCGACGATACTGCCGCTGCCGTCCGTCCAATTCCGAAAACCGTAGCCAGTGGCTTGGCGGCTAACGGTGGCTGATGCCATCATTGAATACGTTGCGCCCAGCATTAACTGTTGACCGTTGTAACTCGGCGAAATCTTGCCGACGCCGTTGGTGCGAACGGTCAACACGCCCGTCAGGTAATAAACCAACTTCACCGTGTTCGTCAGCGAACGGACATTGTTGGTATCCACGGCATAGGCGGAAAAAATATTCGTGCCGGGAATCAAAGTTATTTCCTGCGACCAGTTGGTTCCGTTCTCTTCAAGAGTCGCATTATTGGTCCAATCACTTTTGTTCAGTGAGAACAGCACGTTGGAAATGCCCGCGCTACCTGCCGCCGTGCCGGTGACGGTGAATGTGTTATTGCTCCACAACTGCCCATTCACCGGACTGCTAATGGTCAAGGTCGGTCGCACAATTGTGGCGGCCACGAGCGGAAAGGACAAAAAGGTTAGCGAACAAACAGCGGCCAACAGAATGCGGATGGTTTTCACGTCGAATTTTTTTCTCCCCAAAGAGTGTGTCATAAATGCGTTTTTTAGTCCCTAAACTAATACACCAGAACGCCGGAGTTTCAATTAGAAAAGGGAAAATCTACTGCGAAGTTCAATCACCGCCCAGCTTCAAGCCCTCAATTTCCAGAAAACCATTCAACTGTTTCAGCCGCGTCGGGTGGCGCATTTTCCGCAATGCCTTTGCCTCGATTTGCCGGATGCGTTCGCGCGTGACGCGGAATTGCTGGCCGACTTCCTCGAGCGTCCGCGCGTTGCCGTCGCCGATACCGAAGCGCAATTCCAAAACCTGCCGCTCGCGCTCCGTCAAACTACAAAGCACATCGCCCATGCGATCCTTCAACAAACTGAAACTCGTCATGTCCAGCGGATTGTCCGCCGCCTTGTCTTCGATGAAATCACCAAAGCTCGCGTCATCGCCATCGCCCACCGGCGATTGCAGCGACACCGGCTGTTGCGCCATTCGCAAAACCGCTTGGACGCGGAAAGCAGGCATCTGCATTTCGTCCGCGATTTCTTCCGGCGTCGCCTCGCGACCTAGTTCCTGCAATAATTTTTTCTGTGCGCGCAGCAGCTTGTTGATGATGTCAATCATGTGGACCGGAATGCGAATCGTCCGCGCCTGATCCGCGATGCTGCGCGTAATCGCCTGCCGAATCCACCACGTCGCGTAAGTCGAAAATTTGTAACCGCGCCGATATTCAAATTTTTCCACCGCCTTCATCAAGCCGATATTGCCCTCCTGGATCAAATCCAAGAATGATAGCCCGCGGTTTGTGTATTTCTTTGCGATGGAAATCACGAGGCGCAGATTTGCCTCCACCATTTCAGTTTTTGCCTGCAACGCCCGCGCCACCGCGTCACGCAGCCGGTCGAAGGCCGCCAGAAAATCCTCGTGGGGCATCCGCACAAATTCCTCCAACGCGCGCAGTTTCTGTTGTTCCGCCTCGACGAGATGTTTTTGTGCGGAAGATTCACGCTGATTCCGTGCGTCTGATAACGCCCGCAGCGTGTATTGTAATTTGTCGTGGATATTTTCCGCTACGAGCGCAATCTCCTCGTTCACCTTTTGTTTGAAGCAAAACTTCGGGAATGACGCCTGCAATTTTTTGTCCAGTTTGAGAAATTCATCATGCTCGCGATTGCGTTTCGCGTTCTGATGCGCATCGCGCCATTGATTAAAATGCTGATCCACTTCCACGTCTAATTCCCGCACGCGCGTCACTAATTTATGCAACGCCTTCAAGTGGGCTTCGCGATTAGTCGCCTGTTTTTCCAGCACCACGCGGTCAAACCGTTCGCGCGGCGGATTGGCTAGAATTTTTTCCGCCAACGCTAAATGCTCCTTCGCTGCGAAACCAAAACTATAAACAACCTCGCGCAATTCCGTTTCCGCTACTTCCGTGCGCTTGGAAATTTCCACTTCCTGTTCGCGCGTCAGCAGCGGCACTGCGCCCATTTGCTTGAGATACATCCGCACCGGATCGTCGAGTCCGTCGAGATGGCGTGGCTCGATTTCTTCTTCCTCCGGTTCTTTTGCCGTATCTACCTCCGCTTGATCTACGATTTCAATTTCCAACTCGCGCAACTTCGCAAAGATTTCATCCAGCGTTTCCGGCGTGGAGAGCGATTCCGGTAATGCCTCATTGATATCGTCGAAAGTGAGATTGCCTTGTTCCTTGGCGAGATGAATCAGCTCCTTGATTTTTGCGGCCAATACCGCCGCGCGTTCTTCCGGCGTCACGGCAACCGCCGGAGTTTTCGCAGGGGGCGACTTGGGATTTTTGCGTGGCTTGGTTTTCGGCATACTCGTTCCGGCGCGGCAAAAAATCCGGAAGCGGTGCGAATATGAAAATTGCCGGCGAGTTCGTCAAGCGGCGAAACGCGATCCGCTCATTTTTTTTTCGTCACCAAAATTCCCCGGCCTTCGAGATGCGGCAAAATCATTTCCACCGTGCGCTCAACTGCGCCCAAATTTTCGGCGACGACTTCCAGTGCTGCTTTGCCCAGCGCCGCGCGGCGTTCCGCATCCGCGAGTAATTCGCCAAGAACGCGCTCCAGTTCATCGGGGCTGCTGACTTGCACGGCGGCATTTTTGCGGAGAAACGCGCGCGTGATGTCCGCAAAATTCTGCATATTCGGGCCGAAAACAATGGCTTTGCCTTGCGCGCCCGGTTCAATTGGATTTTGCCCGCCAAATGCCGTAATACTCTTGCCAACGAATACGACGGTCGCCGGCGTGTAGAAAAATTTCAGTTCGCCCGTCGTGTTCACCAGCAAGGTGTCCAGCCCATTCGCTGGCAGCTGCGTGTTGCCATAAATTTCACTGCGCAGGAAAAATTTCACGCCACGCGCCTTCAATTTTTGGCTGATGTCCTTGGTGCGTTCAAAATGGCGCGGCACAAGCACCAAAAATAATTTCGGAAATTTCGTCCGCAACCGGCTGACAATATCCGTCAGCATAACTTCCTCGCCGTCGTGCGTGCTGCCGGCCACGAGAACTAGTGCGTCTTCCGGCACGCCGATTTGGCGGAGCAATCCGCGCACATCGAGCGTGCTGCGTTCGGTAAGTTTGGCCGCGTCAAACTTGAGGTTGCCGACGACACGCACCACGCGTGTGCGACATCCGACGGCGCGCAGGCGCAGCGCATCTTCTTCGCTCTGGCAGCCGACGCCAGCGAAAGAACGGAACAGCGGCCGGAATAGAAATTTGAATTTTTTGTAACGCGGATAGGAGCGGTCGGAGAGTCGCGCGTTTGCCAGAAAAACGGGAATACCCAAATCCGCCGCGCGCCAGAGAAAGTTCGGCCAGATTTCCGCTTCGACGAGAATGATGGCTTCGGGATTGATGGTCGCCAGTGCGCGCCGGACAAATTTGGCGCGGTCCACTGGATAATAAATTTTGCTGACGCGCGTCGGCAGTTTGCGGCGCAGTTCGGCCATGCCGGTGGTGGTGGTGCACGAGACGACAATTTTTACGTTGGGAATGCGCGGTTCGAGCGCGGCGATGATTTGCGTGCAGAGATTCACTTCGCCCACACTGACCGCGTGAATCCAGATGACGTGTCGGTTGGTGAGCGCCTGTTTGAGCGAATGATCGTAATTCGCAAAGCGCTGGCCGAAACCGGTGCGCCAGCCGCCGCGCCGCCGCATTCGCCAGAAATAATACGGCGAGGCCAGCACGAAAAAAATCAGGAACAGGATGTTGTAAAGTATTCGCACGATGAATTCCCTCGCCCCTGTGTGCTTTGGGCAGATGACCAATCCCTAAAATTATTTCAAAATTGCAGCGGCAATTCAACTCTGGAAAAAAATTAGCCAGACGATAATTAGAACTGGCAACAGAAAAGGCAGGGAAAATTTCAAAATGAATTCCACGAACGACGGCATCCGCACTTGGTTTTGTTCGGCAATGGCTTTGACCATGAAGTTCGGGCCGTTGCCGATGTAGGTGGCTGCGCCAAAAAAAACCGCGCCGATGCTGATGGCGAGAACGTGGTGCGCGTGCGTGGCGAGCAAATCGTGAATGTTTTCCGCACCGGCGGCTCCGTGGAGTGCGCGGAGAAACCCCAAGTAAGTCGGCGCGTTATCTAGCGCGCTCGAAAGAATTCCCGTGCCCCAATAAAAAATTCCCGGCGATGGATTTTGGCCGAGCAGCGCCGAACTGCCGTGATCCAGCCACGCGAGCGCGGGCATCATGGTCGTAAAAATTCCGGCGAACAAAACGGCTACTTCCTGAATCGGATGAAAATTAAAATCGTTCGCCGCGTGGACGGATTTCTTCGTGGTGAAATATGATCCGGCGGCTGCCGCCAGCATCAGGATTTCGCGCAGGAACAAAGGTTTTTCCACGAATACCGCCACGAGAATGACGGTGAGGAAAAATAGATTTGGCAGGCCTTCGACGCTCCAAGTTTCGTGCGCGGTTTCTTTTTCACGCACGTCGCGTGGCGCGCGCAGGAAATTTTTTCGGTCGATGAAATAGAAAATTCCAAGCAGCAATCCGACGCCGAGCAGCCACAGCGGCCAGCAATTTTGCGCGACCCACCAGAACGGAATGCCTTGCAGAAAACCGAGGAACAACGGCGGATCGCCGATGGGCGTGAGGCAGCCGCCGACGTTCGCCACGATGAAAATGAAAAACACGATGTGATGCGCCGTGATGCGGTATTTATTCATCCGAATCCACGGACGAATGAGCAGCATCGCCGCGCCGGTCGTGCCGAGAATGTTTGCCAGCAGCGCGCCGACGAGTAGAAAAATTACATTCTTGAGCGGTGTGGATTCACCTTGGACGCCGATGTGGATGCCGCCCGCGACGACATATAGCGAGCCGACGAGCGCGATGAAACTGATATATTCATGCGCCGCTTCGCCGAGGCTGTGCGTATCGTGCAACGCAAAAAAATACCAGCCCGCCGTGACTGCGCCGAGGCCGAGTGCGGCCTTGGCGTAGTGTCGCAACCACCAGTGCGGCGCAAAAATGGGCGCGAGCGCCATCGCGCCGAGCAAGAGCGCGAAGGGTAGCATCAAAATGAAATCGCCAATCGTCATCTAAAAATTTTCACGGACGGGCACCAGCCAGTCAACTTAAACCGGCAAATTGGATTGAAACCAGCGCGCCGATTTCGTTTCATGCCGCGCATGAATTTGCCGCGCCGTCCGGATTTTTGGCTGACCGCGTGGGGTTTGGCGCTGGTGGTCACCGCCGTGGCCGTCGGGTTGCACGTTTATTTTCTGTTTCATGCTGGCGGCCTCTGGCGCGACGAGGCGCATCTCGTCAACCTCGCCGGTTCCAGTTCGTTGCGCGCGATGTCGCATGATTCGTTTCCGGTGCTAATGCCGCTGCTGGTGCGGTTTTGGGAAATCCTCGGCGTCAGTAAAACTGATTTTGGTCTGCGTCTGCTTGGCCTATTGATTGGTCTCGGTCTGCCGGCAGCGCTGTGGCTGGCCGCGTGGAAAATTCGTCGTTCGCCGCCGCTGCCCGGTCTGGCGCTGCTCGCACTCAATGGCACGGTCATTGTTTTCGGCGACTCGTTGCGGGCGCACGGTTTGGGCAGTTTGCTGATTTTGCTCACCGCGCTGGCCGCCGTGTGGTTTCTGGGAAAAAATTCCTGGTGGCGCGCGGCGGTCTGGGCGGTGCTGGCGGTCTTGAGCGTTCAAACCCTTTTTCAAAACGCGATTTTTATCGCGGCCATCTGCCTCGGCGCATGGGCGGTCTGTGCACGGCAAAAAAATCTGCGCGCGGCGCTGCAAATTTTGTGCGTCGGCGTGACGGCGGCAATTTCCCTGTTGCCGTATTTGGCGAATTTTATTTCGCTGAATGCGGGCGCGGGTTCGCTGCGCACTGGCGTGGAGCCGGGCCGGTTGCAGGCTACGTTTGCCACGGCGTTTGGCTTTCCGATGGAGCAGTGCCGCTGGCTCTGGCCGATATATCTGCTGACGATGTTGGTGGTTGGTGTGACTGTATTTTTTTTGCGTTACAAAACTGCGGCTGAAACTTCTTCAAAAAAATTTCTTGTGCCAGTGCGCTGGACGATGCCGTTGGCAGCGCTCGCGGCGGCCACGGGTTTTTTGTGGTTCGCCGCCGCGCCGCAGTGTCACTGGTGGATTTTTGTGGTGCTGGCGCTCGGCGTGGTTCGGTTGGAACAAAATTATTTTACCGAGGAAAAAAATTCCGCCAATAATAACGGCGACTTGGCGTTGTTTGGCAGCGTAACCTTGCTGGTGGCGGCCGTTGGGTTCGCCGCATTTCTTTGGTATGCCGCGCTGCCCACGGAGCCGTGGTATTTCATTCCGCTGCTCGCGCTCGCCGCCGTTTGTTTTGAAATCGGTCTGCCGGTGCGCGGTCATGTGCGGGCGGTCGTGCTGGGTTTTTCCATCGTGGTGGTGGGGTTCGCTGGCGTGGTGGTTTTTGCCGATCAAAAAGCCGTCAACTGGCGGCTGACGAATGTTGATTTGCTTTGTCCCCGCCTCGCGGCGGCAGCGACACCGGAAGATTTGGTGGTCGTGAGTCCGTGGTATTGCGGCATTCCGTTCCAACGCTATTTCAAAAGTGCAACGCCTTGGGAAACAGCACCGCCGATTTCCGATCATTCGTTGGCGCGCTACGACTTGATTTGCGAGCAGATGAAAAAATCAGGTGTGATGCAGCCGTTGATGACGCAAGCCGAAGCCACGTTGCGCGCCGGTCACCGCGTCTGGCTGGTTGGCATGATGGCTGTGCCCGCGCCCGGCGTGCCGCTGCCACCGTTGCCGCATTCCGGCTGGGCCGACCGGCCTTACACCGTGACGTGGGTCATGCAACTCAACCAATTTTTAAGCAACCACAGCCGCGAGTTCAAAATGGTTTACGAAACGCCGGTGGGAAATTTGAACTTCATGGAAAATCTTCAGCTCTACCGTGTCGAAGGCTGGCACGATTGACACGGCTTGACGCCGCCGCTATTCGCTGCGAATGTTTTCGCGCTTGCCGCAGGATTCACCAGCAAAGGCGACGAGCAATTTGTTCGCTGACCTCGCAAAAATTCCCGCTGCGCAGACCTTCGCCCGGCGCTTGGAAGCTGGCGGAGCGCAGACTTTTTCCGGTGTCACTTCGAGCGCGCAACCGTTTTTTGCCGTGCTGATGCAACGGATTTTTCCGCAGCGACCTGTGGTCATTGTCGCGGAAAATCTGAAGCAGCAGGAAAGTTTCCAGCAGGATTTGGAGACTTGGCTTGACGCCCCGCCATTGTTTTATCCCGCGTGGGAAATTTTGCCGCACGAGGGTAAGTTGCCGCATGCGGATGTCATCAGCGACCGTCTGCAAACATTGGTTGCACTTTCCGAAAGCTCAAAACTAAAAACTCAAAATTCAAAACTCGTTGTCACCAGCGTCACGGCGCTGCTGCAAAAAACGTTCCCGCCGGGTGAAATTCAGGAGCGCACGCGCACGTTTGAACGCGGCAGTAAAATCGCGCCGCTCGACCTGATTGAATTTTTAGAGGAGCAGGGTTATGAGCCGGAGGCGCAGGTTTCGCAGCGAGGTGAAATCGCCTTGCGCGGCGGCATCGTGGACATTTTTCCGCCGACCAGTCCGTGGCCGGTGCGATTGGATTTTTTTGGTGATGAATTGGAATCGCTGCGCGAATTTGATCCGCTCACGCAAGTCTCGCGCGGGGAAATTACGAGTGTAACTTTGCCGCCCGCCGGCGAATTGGGCATCTTGAAACAAAGGCAAAATCAAAAACCGCTGGCCACGTTGCCCGATTATTTGCCGCGCGAAACGGTTTTTCTTTTGTGCGATTCCGATTCGCTCGCTGTCCATGCGGATGGCTACGAACAGCAGGTTCCCAAGGGCGATGCGTTTTTTATTTCGTGGCCGGACTTTTTGATTGAGTTGAATCGTCGCGGTCACGCTTCGGTCGAATTCTCTGAAGAAGCGGAAATCGACGAGACTGGATTGCAATTTGAAACCCTCGACGCATTTCGTCCGCTGGCGGAACGCGCGCCGGAACCGCAGATTGCCGAGGCGCAGCGCCGCGAATTTTTCCAGCAACTGCATCGCTGGTTGCGACAGGATTTTTTCGTCCACGTTTTTTGCAACAACGATGGTGAGCGCCAGCGCTTTGAAGAAATCTGGCAGGAACAGGGTTTTGGCGTCGAAGAAAAATTGGTGATTCAAATCGGTTCGCTCGCTCGCGGATTTATTTGCGACGCGGCAAAAGTCGTCGTTGTCACCGATGCGGAAATTTTTGGGCGCTACAAAATCCAGCGCCCGCGCCGGCAAAAAAATTCCCACGCGCAGGCCGCACGCTCGGCGCTCGACATCGATTTCACGGATCTGGAGGAAGGTGATTTGGTCGTGCATTTGCAGCACGGCATCGGGCGTTATCGCGGTTTGAAAATGATGCCGGTGGGCAAGAGCCGCCATGCGCCGGCGGGTGATGATCAGCCCGTGGATACAAACGAATGTCTCGTTGTAGAATTTGCGCCGGCCAACGACGGCGAAGAATCGCCGAAACTTTATGTGCCCGTGAGCGAGGCGCATCTCGTCAGCAAATATGTCGGCGCGGGTAAGGCGAATCCGCCGCTGAACCAGCTTGGCGGCACGCGTTGGGCAAAGGCCAAGGAGCAGACGGAACGCGCCGTGCGCGACATCGCGGCGGAAATGTTGCGCATCCAGGCCGTGCGCGAAACGCAGTCTGGTCATCCGTGCAAGCCGGACACGCAATGGCAGCGGGAGTTTGAAAGTTCATTCATCTACGAGGAGACGCCGGATCAAGTCACTGCCATTGCCGCGACGAAAGCGGATCAGGAACGCGCGAAGCCGATGGATCGTTTGATCTGTGGCGATGTAGGTTTTGGAAAAACCGAAGTGGCGATCCGCGCGGCGTTCAAGTGCGTGATGGACGGAAAACAAGTTGCGATCCTCGTGCCGACGACGGTTCTCGCGCAGCAACATTTTAATAATTTTCGCGAACGCATGGCGGATTATCCGGTGCGTGTGGAATTGCTCTCGCGTTTTCGAACCAAGCGCGAGGCGAGCAAGGTGATTGAAAATCTTGCGGCGGGCGCGGTGGATATCGTCGTCGGCACACATCGCATCGTGCAGGACGACATCGCGTTCAAAGATTTAGGACTCGTCGTGATTGATGAAGAACAACGCTTCGGCGTGTTGCACAAAGAAAAATTCAAGCGCCTGCGCACGATGGTGGATGTGCTGACGCTCAGCGCCACGCCAATTCCCCGGACGCTTTATCTCGCGCTGACCGGTGCGCGCGACATGAGCACGATCCAAACGCCGCCGCATGATCGGCTGCCGGTCGAAACTATTGCCACGCCTTACGACGAACGCACCATCCGCGATGCCATCAAACGCGAACTCGCGCGCGGCGGACAGGTTTTCTTTTTGCATAATCGCGTGACGACGATTGAAGTGATGCGCACCAAACTGCAGGAACTAGTGCCGGACGCGCGCATCGTTGTCGGCCACGGCCAGATGCACGCGGATGATTTGGAAGAAGTGATGACGAAGTTTGTGAACGGCGAAGCGGATGTTTTACTTTCGACGACGATTATTGAAAGCGGCCTCGATATTCCGAACGCAAACACCATCATCATCGATCGCGCGGACCGTTTTGGGTTGAGCCAGCTTTACCAATTGCGCGGCCGCGTTGGCCGCTATAAACATCAGGCTTACGCGTATCTGTTGCTGCCACGCCACGCGCGTCTGCTCACGGATGTGCGCAAACGCATCAGCGCGATGAAGCAATACGCGACGCTCGGCAGCGGTTTTAAAATCGCGATGCGCGATCTGGAAATTCGCGGCGCGGGAAATCTTTTGGGCGCGGAGCAAAGCGGCCACATCACCGCGGTCGGGTTTGAACTTTACTGCCAGTTGCTCAAGCAAAGTGTCGCCTCAATGAAGGGCGAAAAAATCAAACCGCGCGTGGAAGTGCGCGTGGCGCTGGATTTTCTCGGCGACGCCGGCTCGCTACCGGAAAATTACGTCACCGAGCCACATCATCGCATTGAGATTTATCGCAAACTCGCACAGGCGAATGAAAAGCCGCTGCTGGACGCGTTGCAAAAAGAATTGCGCGATCGCTTTGGTCCGTTGCCGCCCGCGGCGGAAATGTTGCTGGCTGTGGGCGAATTAAAAATTCTCGCCAGCGAAAAAGGTGTGACCAGTATCGAGGTGGAGGACGATAAATTAAAAATTACGCGCCAGAATAATTTCATCACGCTCGGTGGGAAATTCCCGCGTCTCACGAAAAAGGACACCAAAGGCCGGCTCAAAGAAATCAAGCGTCTGCTGTTGGCGATTTGAAAAGAGTTGAGTTTTAGTGCCATAAAAACTTAACCTATCGCTTCGGTTATGCTCAAGGTCACCAAAATCGTTTTCTGTCGTTGTGCCGTCGCTGATGTGACGGCTTGTGCCATTTAATTGCGAAAAGCTAAATTAATAATTTTTACCATGTCTATTCTAGTTACCCCCCACACGAAGGTTCTCATTCAAGGCATCACCGGCAGCTTCGGCGCCAAGCACGCGCAGCTTTCGATTGATTACGGCACACAGGTCGTCGCTGGCGTTACGCCCGGTAAAGGTGGACAATTCTTCGAGCACGGTGGAAAAAAAGTTCCGATTTTCGACACCGTTGCTGACGCCGTGAAACAATCTGGCGCGACCGCCAGCGCGGTGTTCGTGCCGCCGCCTTTCGCCGCCGATGCGATTCTCGAAGGCGCGGACGCCGGACTTGAACTCGTCGTCGCCATCACGGAGGGCATTCCCGTGCGCGACATGGTGCGCGTGAAACGCGCCATGCAGGGCAATACCAAAACGCGTCTGATCGGACCGAACTGCCCCGGACTCGTCACACCCGGTGAAGGGAAAGATTCGCACGGCGGCTGCCGCATCGGCATCGCGCCCGGTTATATTCACAAAAAGGGTAACATCGGCGTCGTTTCACGCAGCGGCACGTTGACCTACGAAGCCGTTTGGCAACTCACGTCGCGCGGCGTCGGTCAATCCACCTGCGTCGGCATTGGCGGCGATCCCGTGAACGGCACGTCGCATCTCGACGTCATCAAACTTTTCAATGCCGACCCGGAAACGACCGGTATCATCATGATTGGCGAAATCGGTGGCAGCGCGGAGGAAGAAGCTGCTGAATGGATCAAAGCAAATTGCAAAAAGCCTGTTGCGGGTTTCATTGCCGGTGCCACCGCACCGCCCGGACGTCGTATGGGTCACGCCGGCGCGATTGTCAGCGGCGGCAAAGGCACGGCCGAGGCAAAAATTGCCGCGTTCAAAGCCGCCGGCATCGGCATCGCTGTCACGCCGAGCGAAATGGCGGACACGCTGCTAAAGATGATGTAAAACATTTCGAGTTACGAATTGCGAATTCTGAATGGTTCGTCATTCTGGATTCGCATTTTTTTTGAATGAACGTTGTTGATTTTATCCTGAACCTCGCGGGTTTGCTGCTGTGGCTGAACTGGCGTTCCATCCGGTTCGACCCGCTCGCAAAACGGACGCCAGCGACGTTGATGGGCACGCTGCGTCCCGCTGCACCAAAAAAACTACGTCGCTGGCATCTACTCGTTTTTCTGGCCGCGCTGCTGTTGCTCCGCGCCATAATCTATCGCTGGATTGCCCCGTTTTGGATTGGCAAGCTCGACATGGGCGTGATTGTATCTTCATTTCGCAGCGACTGGTTTTCGGGAATGCTCCTGTTTTCGTTTTTTAGTTTTGGACTTACACTAGGAATTTTTTACATCGGTCTTTTGTTTCTGTCGCTGCTCGCTGGACCGGAACCGATTCATGGTTTGGTAAAAATCCCTCTGGGTCGCGTGGATGGCTGGCCGCGCTGGGCAAAAATTCTTTTACCCCTGTTCGGCACCGCGGTGGCGTGGTGGTTCGCGAGTTGGCTGCTGGTCTGGTTGCAAGTATTGCCGCCGCCGGTTTCCGTTGCGCAACGGTTGGAGCAATCCCTAGTTATCGGGCTGGGTAGCTATCTGATTTGGAAAATTCCGGCGGGCGCCATCCTCGCGTTGCACCTGCTAAACAGCTACGTTTACTTCGGCAAAAATCCAATGTGGAAATACATCAACACGACTGCCCAAAACTTTTTGGCGCCGCTGAAAAAAATTCCGTTGCGCGCGGGCAAGGTGGATTTCGCGCCGGTGGTGGCAATCGGGCTAGTTTTTCTGCTGGCGGAATTTGCCGGACGTTTCCTGAATTTTCTCTATGTCCGTCTGCCGTTTTGAACTGCGTTAATTTTTTGGTTTCGGCAATTTTACGGTGACGGTGGTTCCGGTTTCTTTATGGCTGGTGAGCACGAGGCGGCCGCCGTGCAACTCCGCGAGCTTTTTTGCGATTGCGAGACCCAAACCGAGACCTTCGCGATCCTGCATTTTACGCTCGAATTGGACGTAGGCGTCAATGCGCCGGATGTGTTCCGTGGAAAGTCCGCGCCCGTGGTCGTGCACGGAAAATTCAATCTCGTCGCCCGCCGCTTTCAAAACAACGTGAACCGGCGAACCGGCTTCAGAAAATTTAAAGGCGTTTTGCACGAGTTCGGTGATGATTTTTTTGAAATATTCCTCGGCCATCGGCAGTGAAACGTCCGCAAGTTCGAGCGTCAGGTCGGGCAGACGTCCGGCTATTTCCGCCTGCGAAATGGCGGCTGGGCGGACGGTGTTAGACGGTTGCGAAATTTTGGCAGAGCGCAACGCGATGACGCTGTCCGCGTCCGTGGCAACCATTTCGAGCCGCGCGTAAAACAGAAAGTTTTCGATGAGGCGTTCGAGGCGCTCGCCGGATTTAGCAATTTCCTGTCCCATTTCGACAATGGTGGCGGTGCTGAGAGTGGCTGCGTCCGTTGCAAGCATTTCCGCATTTGAGATGATGCCATTGAGCGGTGTGCGCAATTCGTGCGGCATCATCATCGAGATGTGCGTGCGCAGTGTGGTGAGTTTCCGTTCGGCGTCGTCGCGGACAGTTTTAACTTTGCGCAGCCGCGCATTCACGGCGGCGTAAAGTTCATCCACCTTGAACGGCTTGGGCAAATAATCATCTGCGCCGAGTTCCATGCCATGCCGCATCCCAGCGGAATCAGCCATGCCGGTCATCAGGATGAATGGAATCGCGGCGGTGGCAGCGTCCTCGCGTAATTTTGTGAGCGTGTTGTAGCCGGAACCGGCCTTGCCCATGTTGACGTCGCAGAGAATGAGGTCGGGCAAAAATTGACGCGCCTTGTCGCTGCCGTCGGTGCTGTCCACGGCCTCGATGACTTCAAAACCTTGTTGCTCCAGCGCCAGCCGGATCATTTCGCGCAACCAAGATTCGTCGTCAATGACTAGAATTTTACTCATGGACAGTTCCGGTGGATGAAGGAGTTTCCACGCCTTAAGCCCGGTTGCAATAAAAAACTACCGCTACAATTTACTTCCGCAACTCCATTGGAACGTAGGAATTAATCGTCTTACCGGTGTAAATCTGGCGCGGACGATAGATGCGGCTCTTCGGTTCCTCCATGATTTCTTTGTAATTCGCAATCCAGCCGGGCATCCGGCCAATCGCAAAAATGACCGTGAACATTTCCACGGGAATGCCGATCGCGCGCATGATGATGCCGCTGTAAAAATCCACGTTCGGATAAAGTTTGCGCTCCACGAAGTAAGAATCCTTCAACGCCGCCTCTTCCAATTTCTTCGCGATGTCCAGCAACGGATCGGTGATATGCAGTTTGGAAAGCACGTCATCGCACGCTTTTTTGATGATGGTCGCGCGCGGATCGTGATTTTTGTAAACGCGATGACCAAAGCCCATTAATTTCTTACCGCTGTTTTTATCCTTCGCCGCGGTAATGAACTTTGAGCCGTCGTCGCCGTCGCGATGAATGTCCGCGAGCATTTCCAAAACGGCCTGATTTGCGCCGCCGTGCAGCGGTCCCCAAAGTGCGCACACGCCCGCCGCGCAACTCGCAAAAAGATTTGCCTGCGACGAAGCGACCATGCGCACCGTCGAAGTGGAACAATTTTGTTCGTGATCCGCGTGCAGCAGAAAAATCAAATCCAACGCCTTGACCACTTCCGGTTTGATTTCAAAATCTTCATACGGCATCGAGAACATCATGTGCAGGAAGTTCGCCGTGTATTTGTAAGTCTGCTTCGGATAAATCAGTGGCAGCCCGTGTGATTTGCGATACGAATACGCCGCGATGGTGCGCACCTGCGAAATCAACTTGGCCACGTAAATGTCGAACTGTTTCGTCTTGCCCCATTTCCAATTCATCAAACCTTCGTCAAAACAGCTTGCCGCATTGATCATCGAGGACAAAATCGCCATCGGATGCGCGCCCGTAGGGAAGCCTTCGAAGTGATACTTCATGTCCTCGTGCAAAAACTGGTGTTCCGCCAGAATGTCGGAAAAAGTTTTCAACTGTGCGCGGTTCGGGAGTTCGCCGTAGATGACGAGGTAGGCGGTCTCAATAAAATTGGATTTTTCAGCGAGTTCCTCAATTGGAATTCCGCGATAACGCAGAATACCTTTGTCGCCGTCAATAAAAGTCACCTTACTCGTGCACGAACCGGTGTTGCCGTAGCCATCGTCAATGGTGATGTAGTTGGTGTTTGCGCGCAGAGCGGAAACGTCCACGGCTTTTTCGTTTTCGCTGCCGGTCAATGTTGGCAGCGTGTAAAATTTTCCGTCCAGTTCCAATTTTGCTTCGTTACTCATAACTTCTTTGCTCCTTCGTTAAGTTGAAATTCCTCAATCCAATTGTTTAAAAATTTGCCGGTGAAAACAAAAATTGCAAGCCGTGAAAACGGAAATTGCGAAAAATCTGCGTTGCCGACGTCACTCTTCATCACTGTTGCCATGTCCGGCGCAACCACAACCGGCCAGCGCGATGCAATCCCCGCACAAAATTTTCCCGGCGATTTCCTGTGCATCAAAGCTGCCGCAGCGCTCGCACGCCGCGTCTTCATTGGCGTTGTTTCCAGCAGGCAGGTTCACGCTTTGCCGAAATTTTCTGCCAGCGCGATCGCCTTGCGCATCGCCATGGATTTGCTGACGGTTTCCTGAAATTCCGCTTCCGGCGTCGAATCGTTCACCCAGCCGCCGCCCGCTTGGACGTAAGCCTTGCCGTCTTTGACGAGCGCTGTGCGAATCGTGATGCAGCAATCCAGATTGCCGTTGAAGGAAAAATAGCCGACGCAACCGCCGTATGGCCCACGCGCCGTTTGTTCCAGTTCGGAAATAATCTGCATCGCGCGAATCTTCGGCGCGCCGCTCAACGTGCCTGCCGGAAACGTCGCACGCATCAAATCATAAGGCGATTTCGCTTCAGATAATTTTCCTTCCACCTGCGAGACGATGTGCATCACGTGGCTGTAACGCTCAATGATCATCAAATCTTTTACCGCCACGCTGCCGAAATCGCACACGCGCCCGATGTCGTTGCGCGCGAGATCCACGAGCATGACGTGCTCGGCGCGTTCCTTCGGGTCGGCGAGCAATTCTTTTTCCAGTGCCAAATCTTCTTCCACGTTTTTGCCGCGCGCCCGCGTTCCTGCAATCGGACGAATCTCCACTTTATTTTCCTCGCAGCGGACGTGCAATTCCGGCGACGCGCCGACGAGTGAAAATCCGTCCAGCTCCAGTAGAAATAAATACGGCGACGGATTGATGTTCCGCACCGCGCGATAAATGTCCAACGGCGACGCCGTGACCGACGCGGAAAACCGTTGCGAACCGACGACCTGAATGATGTCGCCCGCTTGAATATATTTCTTCGCGGCCAGCACATTCGCCTGAAATTTTTCCGGCGACATGTTTGATTCAAAGGCGAGCGGCGCAACTTCCGTTGGCAACGTCACCGGCTGATGTTCGCTCGGTTGTTCGAGCAAAGAAATGATGCGCTCAATTTCGCTGGTCGCATTTTCGTAAGCCTCGGCGGGGCTTTCCGCGTCATCGAGAACCGCGTTGACCAAAATCGTGATGGTCTGCTGCGCACGATCGAAAATCAAAATCTGGTCGGCGATGAGAAAATACATCACCGGCGTTTTCAATTCATCCTGCGGCGGACGCGGCACGGACGGTTCCACGTCATGAATGAATTCGTAGCCGATAAAACCAATTGCGCCGCCGGTAAATCGCGGCAAGCCCGGCGTGGCGACGGCACGAAATTTTTTCATCACGCGCTCGACCACTTCGAGTCCGTCCTTCACGTCGCGGCCGACCACAAAACTTTCCGTCACGCGACCGTTTTCAAAAATCTGCACGTGGCTGCCGTCTTGCCGGATGACGGCGCGCGGGTTGCAGCCGACGAACGAGTAGCGGCCGACGTGCTCGCCGCCTTCGACGGATTCAAATAAAAAAGATTCGCCCTGACCGCGAATTTTGCGGTAGGCCGAGAGCGGCGTTTCGAGGTCGGCGAGAATGCGGCGCGCGACGGGAATGAGATTTCCCTGCGTCGCGAGTTTCAGAAATTCATCGGCGGTCGGCGAATACATGAATTCATTTTGGCCGAAGCTCGTTAAAAATAAAAGCTCGAAGCCGCCGAATCTGTGTTTCATCTGAGAAAATCTGTGGCTAAAATTTGCGCGTGCATCTGGCTTATCTGCGACTCCGAGACTTCCGCAATTACGCGCGGTTGGACGTGGATTTTGCGCCCGGCTTTCATCTGCTGCTCGGCGACAATGCGCAAGGCAAGACCAATATTCTCGAAGCGATTTATCTCATGGCCACGTTGCGTTCATTTCGCGGCGTCGGCAGCGCACAGATGATCCGGCATGGCGCGAAAGGCTATTTTGTAGGTGGCAACGTGGTGGGGCAGGGCGACCACGAGATCAAAATGTATTGGGCACTGCGCGAACGGAAGCTCACGCTGGACGGTCAGCCGGTGAAAAAGTTGGCGGATTATTTTGGCGCACTGCGCACGGTGGTTTTCTGCACGGAAGATTTGCAGCTCATCAAAGGCACCGCCCGCGCGCGGCGACGCTTCATTGATTTACTGCTCGCGCAAACGAATCCCATTTATTTGCCGTTGCTCCAGCGCTACATGCACACCGTCCGCGCGCGAAATGCCTTGTTAAAACAGCGCACCGTGGACGAAGCCGCGCTGGAAAGTTTCTCCGCCGAAATGGTGAAGCTCGGCAACGAAATCATCCGCGCCCGCCGCGAGCTCGTTCCCAAATTTTCCCCGCTCGCGCGCCTCGCGTATCGGCGCATCTCGAATGATGCCGAGGAACTGCGTATCGAATATCAGCCAAGCGTGAAAAATGATTTCGCTGTGGAACTCGCGTCGTCACGCGCGCGCGAACGGACTTTCCGCGCCACGCTAGTCGGGCCGCATCGCGACGACTTGCAATTGTTGCAGAACGAAAAATCCGCCGCGCAATTCGGCAGCGAAGGCCAGAAACGGACGCTGGCGATCGCTTTGAAAATGGCGCAAGCGGAATTTCTCGCCGGCATCCACGGTTCGCCGCCGATTCTCTTGATTGACGATGTGATGGGCGAGCTCGACGTGAAGCGGCGCAGCGGGTTTTTGCCGTTGTTGGAGCAAGCCCGCCGGACGCGCGGGCAAGTTTTCATGACCTGCACCGAAGAAAACTGGCCGAGCGAACTGGGCAAGGATTTGCACCGCTGGGAAGTTCACGCTGGCGCACTGCACCAAAGCAAAGTTAGACGCTAGAAGTATTTTTAGCGGCGACATCCCTAGTTCTGGTGACATTTTTTCAGTTGTTTTCTACAAATTAAAAAGCATTCTTAATTAAAGACCACCACGCCGCCCATTTATCATAAAGCCATTTTGTCCGCAGCCGTTTGACTAATGTTTGCGAGCGATATGAAAAATGGCGGAAAGCGCGGTGAGTTTGTCGCATTACTTATTATGAAGCCAAAGTATCGTTTTAATTCAGCGTTCACCCTGATTGAATTGCTGGTAGTCATTGCCATTATCGCCATTCTCGCGGCCATGCTGCTGCCCGCGTTGGCCAGCGCAAAAGAAAGAGCCATCCGGACGCAGTGCATGAACAATATCAAACAGCTTGGCATTGCCACGTTCATTTACACGGGGGAAAATCGGGATAAATTGCCGGACACGTCTGGCCTACAATGGGCTTGGGACTTGCCATGGGGGGTAGGCGATTTGATGCTGGATAGTGGCGCTCAGAAAAAAACGTTTTATTGTCCCGGCACCAATCAGCGGTTTAGTGATGATCTTAATTTCGGTATTACAACTAAAGGTGGTAGTCTTTGGTATTATTCTTTTAGCTCTCCTATTAAGCCTGTGACAGACTACCACGTCATTGGCTATGTGGCGGCGTTTACCTCGAGCGCACTTGATGCCACCAATAAAAACACGACTATTTTACCCGAACTCAATACTCAGGAAGGCTATCCCACGGCAACTTTGATTCCGACCACCGACCGCGTTTTGTATGCAGACGCCAACCTCAACACCAAATCTGATGGTTCCGGCAGTTGGAATAATGTTCCTGGTGGATTTCCCGTTGCGCACACGAGCCCGCATCTGGCAAAAACAGTGCCCGCTGGTGGCAATGTTGGATTTAAGGACAGCCATGTTGAATGGCGCCAGTTCAAAAAAATGTCGGTTCACGCGCCTGGCAACTCCTCCACCCAACCGTCATTTTGGTGGTAAAATTTTTGCCGATTTTAGACCGCTCTGAATTTCAGGGCGGTCTTTTTTGTTTTCCTGCTTTCCAGTTTTCCTCATTCGCTGATAGCCTGTTGCCATGCGAATTTTGTCCGGCATCCAGCCCAGCGGCACCCTGCACCTCGGAAATTATTTCGGGATGATGCAGCCCGCCATCGCCCTCCAAGAAAAAGGCGAGGCGTTTTATTTCATCGCCGATTATCACTCCATGACCTCGCTGTTCGATGCGGAGCAGCGTCGGAAAAATTCTCAGGATGTCGCGTTGGACTTTCTCGCCTGCGGCCTTGATCCAAAAAAAGCCGTCTTCTTCCGCCAGTCTGACGTGCCGGAAGTTTGCGAGCTGGCGTGGATTCTCTCGACGCTTACGCCGATGTCCATGCTGGAAAAAGCGCACTCGTTCAAAGACAAGTCCGCGAAAGGAATCCCCATTAACCACGGCCTGTTCGCGTATCCCGTGCTGATGGCGGCGGACATTTTGATTTACGATTCCAACGTCGTTCCCGTCGGTCAGGATCAAAAGCAACACGTCGAAATGACGCGCGATATCGCCGTGAAATTCAACGAAACCTACGGCGAAACCTTCGTGATTCCCGAACCGCAAATCAAAGGTGAGACCGCGAAAGTTCCCGGTCTCGACGGCGAAAAAATGAGCAAAAGCTACGGCAACACGCTGGAGATTTTCGGCGAAGAAAAACTGCTCCGCAAGAAAGTCATGGGCATCAAGATGGATTCCCGCACGCCGGAAGAACCCAAGCCGGATGCCGAAAAAAATCTTGCCATTGAACTGCTCAAGCTCGTCGCGTCGCCGGAAGTCGCCAAAGATTTTGAAAATCGTCTTCGCGCCGGCGGCCTTGGCTACGGCGATTTGAAAAAAGGTTTGTTCGAACATTATTGGAATCATTTTGCCGAAGCCCGACAGAAGCGCGCCGAACTCGCCGCCAATCTGGATTACGTCAACGGTGTCCTTGCCGACGGTGCAACCAAAGCGCGCACTTTGGCGCAAAAAGTTTTGAAACGCGCCCGCAAAGCGAGCGGACTCGAATGAGCCAAGCCGCCGCAAAATCAACTGCGGCACGCCTGCGTTTACGGCTCACGAATACCGCCGAAACCATCGTCCGCTCCGGCCATCCGTGGCTGTTTGCCGATAGCATCCGCGAGCAGAACCGCGCCGGCCAAACCGGCGAGCTCGCCGTCATCTACGATCGCAACGATAAATTTCTCGCCGTCGGTTTGTTTGACGCGGAGTCGCCGATTCGCGTCCGCATTCTGCACGCGGGTAAGCCGCAAACCATTGATTCTACTTGGTGGAATGCGCATCTAAAAAAAACGCTCGCGCGTCGCGAGAAACTTTTTGATGCGACCACGACCGGCTATCGCTTGATTCACGGCGAGAGCGACGGCTGGCCGGCGATGGTGCTAGATAAATATGATTCCACACTGGTGCTAAAAATTTATTCCGCCGCGTGGTTGCCGCGACTTGAAGAAATTTTTGCGCTGCTCCAAGAAAAAATTCCGTGCGAAAGAATTGTTTTACGTTTGAGTCGAAACATCCAACCGCCGGCCGAAAAACAATTTCAGCGGCGCGACGGACAAATACTTTTTGGAGTCTCACCGGAAGGCACGGTGATTTTTTCCGAGAACGGAATTCGTTTTGAAGCCGATGCTTTGCGCGGGCAAAAAACTGGCTTCTTCCTCGACCAGCGCGAGAATCGCGCCGAGGTGGGAAAATTGGCGCACGGCAAAAAAGTTTTGAATGCGTTCAGTTTTTCCGGCGGCTTCTCGGTTTACGCCGCGCGTGGCGGCGCAACTTCCGTGACCGACCTTGATATCAGCTCGCACGCTTTGGAATCAGCCAAAAGAAACTTCGCGCTGAACAAAAATTTTCCAGCGGTCGCCAGTTGTTGCCACGAAACCGTGCAGGCGGATTGTTTTGAATGGCTGGAAAAAACGGCGGATAAATTTGATTTGATTGTGCTCGATCCACCGTCGCTGGCGAAACGTGCAACGGAACGTGAAGGTGCCATCCGCGCTTACGAACGCGTGAATTCGCATGGAATCATGCGGCTTTCGCGCGATGGCATTCTGGTGGCCGGTTCCTGTTCCGCGCACGTTTCCGCGCCGGAATTTTTTGACGCCGTGCGTCGCGCGGCAGCCAAATCGGGAAGAAAGTTTACGGAACTGAAAACCTTGCAGCATCCGCCGGATCATCCGGCTGGTTTCAAGGAAGCGGAATACTTGAAAGTGATTTATCTGAAATTTGCGGCGTGAAATTTTTTTGTGAAAGCCAAAAACATCCGTCAATTTACCGCGGACGAGGTGGCCGCGCTTTGTTTTGACACGGTTGCCGTTGAAAATTACGATTTCAAAAACGGGATGTGGACGTGATTAAATCCAACCAAACCAAGGCTTCCAAGCTGGCGGGGGAAGCCGCATCCCAAATTCCGAGGCGCGGATTTGCGGGGCGAATTTTGGGATGGCAGGCGGGTCATCCGGTGCTGGCGATTGTGCTGGTTTCACTGCTGGCGGTAATAATCAACTGCTACCCGATTATTTTTTGCGGCAAAAGTTTTGTTTCCCCCATGTCAACGGGCACGGTGGTTTACAACTGGTGGCCGCCTTTGCCGGGGATGTCGCAGTGGCCGACGCGGACGCCGGAGTTGCTCCCGAGCACGCATGGTAGTGATACTTTTGCCACGATGTGGTGGGGGGTTCCGATGGGCTTTGTCGAGTCGCGGAGCTTGCTGGAATACGGCGAACTGCCGTTGTGGAACCGCTACAGTCACGGCGGTGAACCGCTCATCGGTCAGGCGATTTCAATGCTGGGCGACCCGCTGCAATTTCTGGTTATTTTCGGGCACGGATCGGCCTGGGCGTGGGACTTAAAGTTTCTCGTCGCAAAATTTTTCTTTTGCTGCGGTTTGGGATTGCTCGTGCTCCGGTTGTTGGGCAACCGGATTTTATCGTTGATTTATTCGGTGCTGGCGGCGTATTGCGGCGCGTTTTTTTTCACCAACAATCATCCGGCTTTTTTTGTTTTCAGCTATGCGCCGTGGATCCTGCTGGCGGCGATCAACTGGTTTGATTTTCGTTCCGGCAGGCGAGCCGCTTGGGGATTAATTTGGTTATTGGCGAACGTCGCCTGTTTCAATGCTGGTCATGTGGAAGTGGGAGTGACTTTAATTGGCGGGTTGAATTTAATCGCGCTGGTCTATGCGTTAACAGGTTGTCGGGATTTCATGGGCATGGTTCAAGTCTTGGGTCGTGCGGGGCTTGGCACGTTCCTGTTTCTGGGTCTGACCGCCCCAGTCTGGTTGTCATTTCTGGTTTCGCTGCCCGGTGCTTACACTGCGCATGACCAAATCCAGGTGGTTCAGCTTTCGACCAAAATTTTGGCCGGCATTTTTGATGATCTTTTTTATCTTCTGCAACAACCTAATGCCGCCATCGCTCCCGGCGCCAGCCTGCTGATTTTTGTGGGCTGTAGTTTTAGCCTGTTGCGCTGGCGTCAACTCAAAGGCGAACGGTTCTATTGGATTAACACCGCCGCCATCGCGTGGTGGGTTGGCTGTATCTTTGGCTGGATTCCGTCGTCTGTGATTGCCGCCGTTCCGCTTTTGAACCGAGTCGGTCATGTGGCAACCGATTTTTCCTATCTGCTGGTTATCCTTCTGACACTTCAAAGCGCCTATGGTTTCAAAACTCTGACCGGCAAGGTGAAACCGGGCAAGTTGGCAGTCGAACTTATTTGCATCGCCAGCATTTTTGCCGGATTGGTTTTATGGTATTTATCCGGAAATGCGCCTCAATCCGCGATGCCGTGGAATTATTTTTTGTGTGCGATTGCCGGTGCCATCGGCGCACCGCTGTTATTTATTTTTCTTCAACATCGCCAGCAGCAAATGCTCGTGCTGGGCTGGGCTGGAATTTTGATTCTGGGGTTCATTCCCAACTTCCGTTTCGGACTTTATAATTTTGGGAAGGATGATTTGCTCATGCTGCCCGGCCCACGGGTGCGGCTTGACGCGCCCAGCCAAGCGGTCAACCAAATCAAGGCGGATTCGTCGGAGCCGTTTCGTATGGTCAATATTCCGTGGGGCTTCATGGGCAATTATTCGGCGGTTTATGAATTGGAAGATATCCGTTCCTGTTCGCCGTTGAGCAACGGCGAATTCATTGACCTCATCCGCCAATTTCCAGGGATGGAACTCAGTTATGTTTGGCAACTGGAGGTGGTGGATCCGGTTAAGGCAAGACCACTGTTGAATTTATTGAACGTAAAATATTTGCTGGCCGCACCGAAAACTAGCCTGGGTGAAAGCCCCGGCTTTCGCCTGATTGCGCGCGATGATTTTGCCATCGTCGAAAATCTAGATGTGTGGCCGCGGGCTTTTTTTGCAAATCAAGTGACGTCCGTTGCCAGCACCGAATCATTCATTCAGCAACTCGCAGCCAACGGCAAACAGCCGTTTATCACCTTAAGCCCGCAGGACATTAGCGATCATCCCAACCTGCGGCGCTTGGAAAGCACGAACTCCGCGACGATTGCGGCGGCGACTCGCTACCGGCTGACGCCCAATGCCACGGAGTTTGATGTCCATGCCACTTCCGCCGGCGTGGTCTGTTTGACGGAAGGTCAAGCCCGAGATTTCACAGCCACGGCGAATCATCAGCCGAAAGAAGTTTTGACCGTCAACCGCGCGTTCAAAGGAATCTATCTGGATCAACCGGGCGATTACCACGTGCAGTTCACCTATCGGCCCCGGCACTGGACGCTGGCTTGTATTTGCTTTTGGACTTCCGCCGGAGTTGTCATTGTGCTCGCCGTCATGAGCGCTTTTTTCCACCGGCGGAAATATCCGGAGCGGTTTAATACCCAACCTACATGAATTTCCCGCCGTCGGAAAATCAGTCCGTCCGCACCTGCCACGTCTGCAAAGGCGCACGGGTTTATTATCTTTTTTCGGCGGGCGATCACCGGATGGTGCGGTGCGACGACTGCGGGCTGGTCTTCGTCAATCCGCAACCCAGCGACGACGAACTGGCACGCATATACCAAGCCCATTATTTCCCGGAAAAAATTAGTGACGCCGGAAAAAAAACTTTAGCTGGTGTTCGGCAGGCCGCCGCCCGACTGTATCTTTCACAAATCCGTCGCTACCACGGCTCCACCACTGGCCGGTTGCTCGAAGTTGGCTGCGGCGACGGCGATTTTCTCGTCGAGGCCGAGGCGGCTGGCTGGCAGGTTACCGGCGTGGAACTCTCGCCGTCCGCCGGTCAGCAGGCGCAAGCGCGGTTGAAAAATGGCGAGGTGCGCGGAGGCGAATGGCCGCTCGCGGCACTGCCATCGGAACAATTTGACCTCTGCGTGATTTCCAATGTCCTCGGCGATGTCCGTTCGCCGGACGGTTTGCTGCGGGAAATTCACCGTGTGCTCAAACCTGGCGGCACACTGTTCATCGCTATGCCCGCGATGGATTCATTGCTCGCGCGCCTCATGCGCCAAAAATGGATGGAGTTGAAAGCCGAGCACCTGACTTATTTCGACCGCCAAAATCTCCAGACCGCACTTTTCAAATCTGGATTTCGTGACGTCATCGCGCAGCCCGGCGGGAAGATTATCAATTTCGATTGCGTCCGAATTCATTTCGACCGCTATCCCGCGCCGCTGATGACCGGCCTGCTGAATTTTCTCGCGCACCTGTTGCCGGCCAAAACGCGCGCCCGCCATTATCACACCACCGTGAGCGGCATGATGGTTTTTGCGCACAAAGCGGAACTGAAATCGCAGCCGGTTCTGTCCGTGATTCTGCCCGCGTTCAACGAGGCGAAGACGTTCGACGAATTGATGGCCGCGTTGCTGCGCAAAGAAATGTCCGGCCTGCTGATGGAAATCATCGTCGTGGAAAGCAACTCCACCGACGGCACGCGTGCAGCCGCGCTGAAATATCAAAATCATCCACGCGTAAAAATTATTTTGGAAGACCGTCCACGCGGCAAAGGTCACGCCGTTCGCACCGGCCTCAATGCCGCCACTGGCGACTACGTTTTGATTCAAGACGCGGATTTGGAATACGACCTCGAAGATTACGACGCGCTGCTGGAGGAACTTGTCGCTGGCCGCAGCGCCTTCGTCCTCGGTTCCCGGCACGGCGGGCGCAATGTTTTGAAGATGCGCCGCTTCGCCGGTCAGTTTGGCTTGAGCTTGTTTCTGAATTTCGGCCATTGGTTTTTCACCTTCCTCATCAACCTTCTATTTTGGCAACGTCTGCGCGATCCGTTCACGATGTTCAAGGTGTTCCGCCGCGACTGTCTTTACGGTTTGGAATTTGAATGCAACCGTTTCGATTTTGACTTTGAGCTGCTGGTCAAACTTGTGCGCAAAGGTTTTCAACCCGTGGAACTGCCGGTGAACTACCGTTCGCGTTCGTTCAAGGAAGGGAAAAAAGTGCGGATGTTCCGTGACCCGATGAATTGGCTGAAGACATTGATTTGGCTGCGGTTTGTGCGGATTGACCCGATGCGCGTCGTGGACGCGGTAAAAAAAGAAACAAATTCTGCTCGGCACAAACCGAACCCGCTATGAATTTTCCAAACCAGACGCCCGTGCAAGTTGACGCTCGCTATCACCAGCACACCGGAAGCTCAATGACGCGGCGCATCTCCATCATCGCCCGCCGTCGGGTGCATGAGCTTTTCATGCAAGCGATGCAGCCAAAGCCCGGCGACCGAATCCTAGACATCGGCGCCAGTGATGACACCGGCCCCGATTCAAACATGCTCGAACAGCTTTACCCGCACCGGCAAAATTTGACCTGTGCCAGTCTGACCGATGGCAAATCCATTCTCACCGCCTATCCCGGCGTGCAACATATCCAGATCGCGCCGGGCAAACCGTTGCCCTTCGCCGACAATGCCTTTGATATTGTTTATAGCAACGCCGTGCTCGAACACGTCGGCTCGTCGGCGCGGCAAAAAGAATTTCTCCAAGAACTATGCCGGGTTGCGCCGCGCCGGTTTATCGCGGTGCCCAATCGCGCCTTTCCCATCGAACCGCACACCTGTCTGCCCTTCATCCATTATTTTCCTCAAGCGTGGTTTCGGAAATGGTTGCGCAACACACGCTACGATTTTTGGTCGCACGAGGAGAACTTGAACTACGTTGCCGCTGCCGATTTCCGCACGATGTGGCCGGCTGCAGGCTTACCCACCATCACCGGCACTGGCATTGGCTTTGGACCTTGGAAGTCGAATCTGGTGATTTACCAAGCTTGAATTAGACGATCTTCAGCTTCGGCAAATCCTGCGAATCAATCAAGCCAACCGGCTCATTCTTCGCATTGACGACGATTAAATCGTCAATGTTCCGCTCGTTGAAAATTTTCAACGCTTCGACGGCCAGCGCGGTGTCGCGGACGCAAATCGGTTTGCGCGTCATGATTGTTTTGAGCGGCTGCGATAATAGTTTTTCATCATTCGCCATGTGGCGACGGAAATCGCCATCGGTGAAAATGCCAGCGAGTTTACCGCGCGCGTTCACGACCGCGAGGCTGCCGGACTTCGCGTGCGTCATCACCAGCAGTGCTTCTTTCACAGAAAGATTTTCGGAAGCAATCGCGTTGCGCTCGCCGCTCCGCATGATTTCGCCGACCTTCAAAAGCATCGCGCGGCCAATCGCGCCGCTCGGATGATATTTGGCGAAGTCGCTTTGCTTGAAGCCGCGCGCCTGCAAAATAGCCATCGCCAGCGCATCGCCGAGAACGAGCGTCGCGGTCGTGCTGCTGGTCGGCGCGAGGTTGAACGGACACGCTTCTTTTGGAACTTTGACGCTCAAGGCCAAGTCGCTGTGGCGCGCGAGCGAAGATTTTACATTGCCGGTTAATGAAATAATTTTGACGGAAAATCTTTTTAGCGCGGGCAATAAATTCAGCAGTTCTTCCGATTCACCAGAGTAACTTAAAGCAAGAATGACATCGCCATCATTGACGATGCCCACGTCGCCGTGCAGCGCATCCACGCTGTTCAGCACGACAGCGGTGGAGCCGGTGCTGGTGAGCGTGGCGGCGATTTTGGCGCCGACGTTGCCGGATTTGCCGATCCCGACGATGACGATTTTCCCGCGCTGCTTGAGCGCGGAGATGACGGTTTCGACCGCGTTGTCAAAAGATTTGTCGAGCTGCGCGCGAACGGATTTGAGCGCGGCAATTTCGATTTCAAAAACTTCTCTGGCTTTGGCGAGATGGCTCACGCGCGAAAGCTTACCCGCAATGCGCGCAGATTTCAACCGCGAAGCAAAATGGTCGTTTGCGGCGGCGCGAAAGTTGTGCTAAAGCTCTGCGGCATTTATTTATTTGAACCGGCATGAATTCTTCCAGCAACTCCAAGAAACATATTATCGTAGTTGGTGCTGGGCCGGGCGGCTTGACGTCGGCAATGCTACTGGCAGCGCGCGGTTTTAAAGTCACATTGGTGGAAAAAAATGATCGCGTCGGCGGACGCAATGCCGCCATCGAGCGTAACGGCTACAAGTTTGATACCGGTCCGACGTTCCTGATGATGAAGTTCATCCTCGACGAAGTTTTCGAGGAATCGGGGCGCAAGAGCGAAGACTATTTGAAGTTCGTGAAGTTGGAGCCGATGTATCGCTTGCAGTTTGATGACATGATGTTTGAGCCCACGACTGATCACGCGGCGATGTTGAAGCAGCTCAATGAAAAATTTCCCGGCAATGCCGAGGGCTATTGGCACTTTCTGGAAACCGAACAGGAACGCTTCCGCAAAATGTATCCGTGTTTGCAAAAAGATTATTCCTCGCTTGCCAGCTACCTTGACATGAACCTGATCAAAGCTGTGCCGCATCTTTCGCTCGGCAAGTCGGTCATGGACGTTCTCAGTGGTTATTTCAAGCCTGACCGCCTCAAGTTGTGTTTTACGTTTCAGGCGAAATATCTCGGCATGTCCGCGTGGGATTGCCCTGGCTTGTTTGCGATTCTGCCGTTTGTCGAACATGCCTATGGCGTCTATCACACGCAGGGCGGCTTGAGCGAAATTTCTGAGGCGATGGCCAAGGTCTGTCGCGAATACGGCGTGGACATCCGGCTGAATGCGCCGGTGAAACAGCTCGTCCTCGAAGGCTGTGATGTGCGTGGTGTGGAGCTGGAGTCTGGCGAAAAAATTCTCGGTGACGAAACGGTGTTGAACGCCGATTTCGGTTACGCAATGAAACACCTCGTTCCGCCGGGCGTGCTCAAGAAATACACGCCGCCGAAAGTGGACGCGAAGGAATTTTCCTGTTCCACCTTCATGCTGTATCTCGGCGTGGACAAGGTCTACGACCTGCCGCATCACACTATTTTCTTTTCGAAAGACTACCGGAAAAACATCGAGGATGTTTTTCAGCGCAAAGTGTTGTCGGAGGAGTGTTCCTTTTATGTGCGCAATGCCAGCGTGACGGACCCCAACCTCGCGCCGCCGGGTCATTCATCGATTTATGTGTTGGTGCCCGTGCCCAATAAATCCGCCGCGATTGACTGGTCCAAAGAGAAAGGTGGTTTCCGCGACCGGCTGCTCGAAGCGATGGAAACGCGCGGCGGCATGAAAGATTTGCGCAAGCACATCCGCGAAGAGATTGTTTTCTCGCCGGACAGTTGGGAGAGCCACAACATCCATCTCGGCGCGACCTTCAACCTCGCGCACAAGTTGTCGCAGATGCTGTATTTCCGTCCGCGCAACAAATTCGAGGAACTTGGCAACTGTTACCTCGTCGGCGGCGGCACGCATCCCGGCAGCGGACTGCCGACGATTTACGAATCCGGCCGCATCGCTGCGAACCTCATCAGCCGCGCGCACGGGGTGGAATTCGTTTCCAAGAACACGCAGGTGTGAAGATGGCTCGACGTCTGGTCGCTGTTACTTCCGCTCCAACACCCGCAGAAACCGGCCACGATTATAGCGCTGAGCGAGAATGCACGGAACATTTAGCGCCACGGCACAAGCCGCATTGACGGCGACACCCCAGCCCGGATTCCAAATGGCGAAGAGCGGCACCGCCAGCACCGCCAGCCAGTGCGTCAGCTCGCCGCGCCACGTTTCGCGCAGAAATTGTTCCAGAAAATCCGGCGTATTTGCGCGCAGGTTGGCTTTGGCAAAGCCGCCTTTGAACCGGCTCGCCGCATCGGGCAAGCGATCTTTCCAGCGCTTGATGCGAAAAACTTTTTCGTAAATGCGACCGGATTTTTCCCAAGGCTGCAGCCGCGCTAATGAACTGCGCGGATTAAACCGGTTCGCCGGAATCCGAATCATCATCCACGCCAGACCGAGCTGGATGACCAGCCAGGCCAGCACGTTTAGCAGCGTCGTCCAGACGATGGGAAGATCAACCAGCATGGATTTTCCTGCCTTTCCAATCCACCGGTTGTTTGCGTGCCGCGCGCCAGACCGAGCGCGTGAAAATTAAAAAATAAAAAATCAGCGGCACGGGAAATAACAGCGCCGTGAGCCAATGAAACGTGCCGACACGCCGCAACAACCAGCCGACTTGCAGCGCATAAGCCGCATACACGAACAAACAAACCGGCACATCCTTTGCGAGGAGTAGATTTCCCGCCGCCATCATGAGACCGCTCATCCACGCAATCACCAGCAGCAGCAAGGGTAGGGAAGTTTTGCCCGCGCCCGCCGCGAATCCTTTGATCCAGCCGTCCATCATCTCGCGCCAGCCGAGCGGATACATGCGGAAGGAAAAAACATTTCGTCCGCCCCGGCAATGCAGCGGCACACCGGCGGCGCGCAATTTTTCGGCGAGCCAGAAATTTTCCAACACGCGCTCCTTCACCGCCGCGTGACCGCCCACGCGAACGTAGGCCGTCTGCTCAATCAGCAGGAATTGCCCAAGCAAACCGCGCGGCGTCAAACGGTCGCCAAGCGCGGTGAAAGCGCCCGTGCCGGCGAGCATCACGAGATTGAAAAATGCGGAGAACTGTTCGTGCAAAGTTTCGACGTGATGCTGCGGCGCGACAGACAGCGCACCACCGCCGACAGCGGAAAATTCTGCGCGCACGGCGGCCAATCCGTCCGGTTCAAACCACGTATCGGCATCCAAAAACAGCAGCCACTCGCCTTTGGCTTGATCGGCACCGTGCTGACATGCCCAGGTTTTTCCGCGCCAACCCTCGGGCAGCGGCGGCGGCGTGACGACGCGTGCGCCGAGTTCCGCTGCCACGGCGGCTGTGCGATCAGTGGAACCGTCGTCCACGACGATGATTTCTTCCGGCGGTGTGGATTGGCTTTGCAGTGAGCGCAGCAGGCGCGGGAGGTTTTTCTCCTCGTTTCGTGCCGGGATGATGACGGAAAGTTTTGTGTTTGGCGGCAGCGG
>Ga0214190_1000087_pt1 | contig 31006 bp, 29 predicted proteins | sample TroBogEpilimnion_41_FD_153028 | JGI IMG/M metagenome (GOLD analysis project Ga0214190, IMG submission 153028) | Freshwater microbial communities from Trout Bog Lake, WI - 15JUL2008 epilimnion | ecosystem: Environmental > Aquatic > Freshwater > Lake > Epilimnion/Euphotic zone | place: Trout Bog...
CCCTACGCTGGGGATGGACACAGAACAAACAAAAACATAAACTCAACCATGTCCCAGGACTAACTCATGGACTGGACCAGAAAAGTGAAGCCGGTCATCCCGACCGTTTTGCCAACGAGCCGGACAAATTGGAGACGTATCACAAGCTGACCGCCGCCATCAACCTAGCGAAGGACACCGGCAACATCGAATTGCTACGCGAAATCGCGGAAGACCCGCACGGCTTTATCTTGCGGCAAGGCTGGGCGAATCTGGATTTTAGCGACCAAGAGGAACTCACGCAATTGCGGCGGCTGCATGAGACGTTGCAAAAGGAAATCGCGACGGTGACGGAATCACTAAAGACATTGCGCACCAGTCCTGACTACGAACTATGCCAGCTTGCCGAGCAAAAGCCGGGCGTGCTGGATGAACTGGCGGCGGAACGGGTGAAGCAGCTTGAGGATGAAAATGCGGAGTTGGAACGGCAGGCGGAACGGCTGGCGAAGGAAATCAAGCAATTGGATGACTCGGAATAGTTAGACGACCTCCCTCAACCCGGCCTTCTCCCCAAGGAGAAGGAGCCATGCGCGCCGCGTCTTTGACAAAACCAGCGTCGGGATTGGCCGGACGGTCTGCCGGGGACACCTCATCCGGCCTGCGGCCACCTTCTCCCCATCTGATGCGGAGAAGGAATTAATTTGCGGGACAATTTCCCGGCGTAGGCGCTGGCGCACCAACACCGGGCTAATTTCCGTTACGCCTTCAGCGTATTTTAATTTGCGTTAATTCGTGAAATTCGTGTCAAAGTTTTGCCCGCCGCTGCGATTGACGCTTGCCGGTTTTCTGATAAATTGTCCGGCCAATTATGAATCGTAATCCGCACGTTGCAGTTGTCGGCGCGACCGGCGCAGTCGGCATCGAGATGATCAAGACGCTGGAAAAAAGAAGTTTTCCCGTGGGCAAATTGACGTTGCTCGCGTCCGCCCGCTCGGTCGGCAAGAAGCTCAAGTTCAAGGGGCAGGACATCACCGTGACGGAACTGACGAAGGATTCTTTCGCGGGCATTGACATTGCGTTGTTCAGTGCGGGCGGCAGCATTTCCAAAGAATTTGCGCCCATCGCGGCCAAGGCCGGCTGCGTGGTCGTGGATAATTCCAGTGTGTTCCGCCAAGACGACAACGTCCCGCTCGTCGTGCCGGAAATCAACGCCGCCGATGTGAAGAAGCACAAGGGCATCATCGCCAACCCGAATTGCACCACGGCCATCACGCTAATGGCGCTGTATCCGCTGCATCAGGCGTTCGGCGTGAAGCGGATTTTTGCTTCGAGCTATCAGGCCGTTTCAGGAACGGGCGCGAAGGCGTTGGAAGAACTCGAACGTCAGGTTGAGCAAATCGTCAACAAGCAACCGGTGACGAAGGAAGTTTATCCGCATCAAATCGCGTTCAACGTGCTGCCGCACGTGGATTCATTTCTGCCGAGCGGTTACACGAAGGAAGAAATGAAGATGGAAAACGAAGGCCGCAAAATCATGCACCACGCGGCGTTTCGCGCGAGTGTGACGTGCGTGCGCGTGCCGGTGTATCGCTCGCATTCCATTGCGGTCAGTGCGGAATTTGAAAAGCCCGTCACAGTGGAAGCCGCGCGCGCTGTGCTGCTCAAGGCACCCGGCCTCGACGTCGTGGACGAACCGGAAAACAAAAAGTATCCGATGCCGCTCAATACTTCGGAAAAATACAACTGCGAAGTCGGGCGCATCCGCCTGGACTGCGCGCTCGATAATGGCCTGTGTTTTTGGGTCAGTGGCGACCAATTGCTCAAAGGCGCGGCGCTCAACGCGGTGCAAATCGCGGAAGAGCTGTTGAAATAAATCCAGTCATCAAGACGCCAGGCGCACCACAGGGAAATTAAATCAGTAAGGCAGGAATTCAGAAAACTGATTCCTGCCTTCTGTTTTTCCGGTCAAACTTTTGGCGGTGCAGGTGTGTCTAGTAACCAACCGGTGACATTTTGTTTGAAGCGGTTGAAACTTTTGCTATCGTGCTGCCGTCCTTCTGGATGCATACGATGTATTTCTTGTTTTCCTTTTGCCTGAAGCGTGTTTCGTCGGTTGCTTCACTATGAGTCGGCCGCGTAAATCAGAGATCGCCGCCGCGACCAACGTGTTTCAATTCACCTTGGCGGGCTTGATTATTTTCAGCCTGACATTGATTGGGGGTGCATCGTTTTTCGCCTACAAGCTGGCGGCGGTCACCCGTCCAAAGCTGGTGGAGTCGTTCGCGATTGACCCGAAGGACAAGAGTCGTTCGATTCATGTCGGCGCGTGGGGCGAATTGATCACGCGCGACATCTCGCTGGAACGCCCGGCGGAATATCTGACCGAAGAAGTAGCCGAACCGCAGCCGGAAGTGTGGACGTTCAAGGGGCTTCAGCCCGACGCCGTAAAAGCGTTGCTGTTGAAAAACGGTCTGACCGCCGCGCAAGTCGCCGCGGCGTTCGCGTCGGGGACGTTTCAACAAACCAGTTCTGGCACGCAACTCACGCCGTCTGCCGAATTTGTATTATCGCTCAATGCGGCGACGCGTGAAAAACTTTATCCCGCGCTCGCCGGTCAGGGCGTCAATCTGTATCTCGATTATCCCTATATTTTTCCGAGCGATACCATTGAATCCATTTACACGGATGCGCGATTGCATCCCGATGACGTCGCGTTGTTGAAGCAATTAATTTATCCCAATGGCGACGCCAAGCAGCTCGCTGACTACCAATTTCTGCTCAATCAAATTCCCACCGACGACCGCCGGGTGGCATTGACCCGTGCGCTGTCGCAACAATCTGCCGTGTTCGCCGGTCTCGTCATTCATCCGGACACGGACATTGATAAACTCGCCGCCTATTGGGGGCACATGCCCAACGTCCGCTTCACTGACATCCGCCCGCTCATGGAATCGCTCAAACGATTGCCCGAAGGCGGCAACTTGAGTTTGCTTTATTTGCTGCCCAAGTTTGCGCGCGACCGGCTCTACACTTTTCCGCTGTCGCCGCAAGCTGGCGAACCGACGATGGACTGTCATTGGAGCACGTTTAACTTCAGTAACGAAACGCCTGACAACCGTTTCAACGATCCAGCCTACGCCGTGCAATACATTCAGAAAATTTTTTATCAAATTGCCGCACCTTCGCTTTATGGCGATGTGCTGTTGTTGTTGAATGCGAAAAATGAAATCAAACATTCCGCTGTGTTTCTGGCCGACGACATTGTTTTCACCAAGAACGGGAACAACTATCGCCAACCGTGGATGCTGATGCGGATTTCCGATTTGCTAGCTACCTATCCCGATAATCCGCCGATGAAGCCTATTTATATGCGGCATAAAACGGATTGACCCGCGCACACATTTTTAACCGCCAAGACGGCGAGGATGCCAAGTCAGAAAAAGAAAGAAAACAGGAATTCAGGAAACTGATTCCTGTATTCGTTTGAATACGGCGTGACGCTGGCAAAGTAACCAAGCAGTTGCTTTTTCTTTGAGCCGACAGGAAACGGTGTTACCCTGCGACCGTCCTATCGAATAATCATGATTCACCCTTTGTTTTTCTTCCAGCCATGAGCCGGTCCCGCCAGCAGGAAGCCGCCGCCGCGACCAACGTGTTTCAATTCACCTTGGCCGGCTTGATTGTTTTCACTCTCGCGCTGATTGCCGGCGCGTCATTTATCACTTACAAACTGACTGTGGTGAGCCTGCCAAAACTGGCGGAGTCATTTGCGGTGGACCCAAAGGACAAGACTAGTTCGGTGCGTGTCGGCGCGTGGGGTGAACTGCTATTGCGCGATATTTCCTTGGAACGTCCGGCGGAATATCTCACAGAAGAAGTCACCGACCCACAGCCGGAGGTCTGGACCTTCAATGGCCTCAAGCCAGCGACTGTAAAAGAGTTCTTGTTGAAAAATGGGTTAACCGCTGCGCAAGCCACCGCTGCCTTGGTGGAGTGCAAAGAAATTAATTCCAGCACCCAGCTTACGCCCTCCGCCGACTTTCTGTTTTCACTTAATCCTGCGACGCGTGCGAAACTTTATCCCGCGCTCGCCGGCCAAAACATCAATTTGTATCTCGATTATCCCTATATTTTTCCGAGTGAAACGGTCGAGTCCATTTATGCTGACGAGCGGTTGAATCCCGCTGACGTGGCCTTGCTGAAGCGGCTCGTGTATCCGAATGGAGCCGCGCAGCAACTTGCCGACTACCAATTTCTACTTAACCAAATTCCCACCAACGAACGCCGCATCGCGCTGACGCGCGCCCTCTCGCGTCAATCCGCCGTGCTCGCCCGCCTCATCGTCAAACCCGATACGGACATTGATAAAGTTGCCGCCTACTGGGGCAATATGCCTAATGTCCGATTCACCGATATCCGCCCGTTGCTTGAATCGCTTAAGCAACTTCCTGAAGGCGGCAATATCAGTTTGCTTTACCTGCTGCCAAAATTTGCGCGCGACCGGCTCTACACTTTTCCGCTGCCACCGCAACCAGGCGAACCGACGATGGACTGTCACTGGAGCACCTTTAATTTTAGCAACGAGACGCCTGACAACCGTTTCAACGATCCGGCCTACGCCGTGCAATACATCCAGAAAAACTTTTATCAAATCGCCGCGCCTTCCCAATACGGCGACATTCTGCTGCTGATGAATGCGAAAAATGAAATCAAACATTCCGCCGTGTTTCTGGCCGACGACATTGTTTTCACCAAGAACGGGAACAACTATCGCCAACCGTGGATGCTGATGCGGATTTCCGATTTGCTCGCTACTTATCCCGATAATCCGCCGATGAAGCCCATCTATATGCGGCATAAAACGGATTGAACCGTTCGCATAATTTTTAATTCCCTGACTTGTTTGCGTCTTTGGTAAATGCGCTCAATGCTTTGATATTCGCTTCTTTCGCGAGATCCATGACGGTTACGATACTGGCCCACGGGGCTTTTTTGTCAGCGCGAATGGCGAGCTTCACCTCCGCATTCTTCGCCGCCTCTCCCCGCAACTGTCCCCGCAACTGATCTGACGTCATGGGCACATTCTTCTCGCCGAAGCGAAAATGGCCGTCGGCATCAATATTCACCATCAGCGGCGGATGTTCCTCCGCGCCGGATTTCTGCGCCGAAGCCGATTCCGGCAACGCCAGCTTGAGTAATGGCTGTTGCTTGAACGTCGTCGTCACCATCAGAAAAATCAACAAGACCACCAGCACGTCAATCAGCGCGACGATGATGACGGCGGGCGCAGTGCGGCGTTTGCGGACGAGAAATTTCATTTACGATATTGGCGGCGGATGAATTCATCGCACAGCGTTTCCATTTCCACTGCCAGCACCTCGACTTTTTTGCTGAAGTAACTCCAGAAAATCAGCGACGGAATCGCGATGAGCAAACCCGCCAACGTCGCGCGCAAAATCAACGCGATGCCTTGCGCGAGTTTTGCGGCGTCATTCAAACCAGTTTGGCCGAGGTCGCCGAATACCGTCATCATGCCCGCAATCGTGCCGACGAGACCGAGCAGCGGCGCGATGCCGACAATGACTTCCAGCACGACCAGCCCGCGCTCGAGATGAACGATTTCATGACGAGCAGCCGTTTCGAGCGAATCAATGTTGTCATCCTTCGGCCAGTCCAACCGGTCAACTGTGAGGCGGATGAGGCGACCGAGCGGCGAAGGATTTTTTTCGCACAGGCTGCGGACATTCTTTGCATCCTCGCGCGAGCGGCATTCCGCGAGCGCCTCGACAAGTTCTGGTGGCACGACGGAATTCCAGCGCAGCATCCACGCGCGCCAGCCAATCACCGCCACGCACACGACTGAGGTTATACCGAGCAAAACGTAAACAGCATTTTCCATAAATAAATTTTCGCCGCCAAAATTAAATCAATAATAGTAAAAGGTGAAAGTGATTTCCCGGTAATTTGTGCCGACCATCCGGCGCATATCCGACGGCCATTTACCGAACGGCGCAGCTTGCTGGATAGCTTCCTGGCAAATATATCCGAGCACATCGCCCACCGCGTTGGCGGTGGTTTTTAATTCCGTGACCGCGCCATCGGGATTCAAATGAAAATAAACCGTCACCTTGCCCGTGCGGCTGTCAGCGAATTGCTGGCTGTCCAGCAAATCATACCAGCGCTGACTAATCGCTTCTACAATCTTACGGTCGTAATCACCAAACGGCGTCGCCATCGCATCCAAAGATGATTTTAACGCCACGCGTTTCACGCCGCCGTCCTGCTGCATCTGCTGCCCAGCAAGCTGGCTGGACGGCTGTAAAGCCATCGCTTGCTTCAACGTGCGCGGTCGTTCTGGCGTTGGCGGTTTTTCGTCGGGCGTTTTCGTATCCGTCGGCTTGCCCGACTGTCCCGCGCCGGGATTCAGCGCCGTTGCTGGTTTAGTTTCCTGCGGTTTTTCTTCAACCGGTTTTTGTGGCGGTGTGGGCGTGACGGGCTTCGCTTTGGTCGGGCGCGGCGCGTCTTCGGTCTTCGGCATGAACTTCTGTTTGCCGTCTAACTTGGGCTGATTGGAATCTAGCTTTGCGTCCGAATTGGCCGCGCGCGAATTTTTATCGGAATAATACTTCGCCTGTTTCGGTGCATCGGCGGACGCTTCCGACACGTCGAGAAAAATCGTCGGGTCAATATTTTGTGCCAACTGTTTGGGCGGCAACGCCACCAACCGATGATGCGCAGGCGGAAAAAGTTTTTTCAGCCAGTGAGTTTTTTTTTCCGCCTCGTAACCGCCCCAGACGCCCAAGTGCGCGAGCAAGGAAAAGGCAAGCGCAAGCAACAGCCGCTCTTTTTCAAGGCGGCTGAAACGCAGGGAACCCAATTCTGTGGGCGGACGAACCATGAAATATAATTTTGCCGCACGAAGGCATTCGGGGCAACTGCTAGATTTTATTTGCCGGTTATGCTGACAGTGCTAAATTTCTTTAACCCTTATGACACATACCGCACACGCATCACCTGCGGTTGCGCACGGCGCAGCCGATTATATCGTGGTCGTCAGCAGCGAAGATGATTACCACGCCGGTTTTCATCTTTTTGCCGAAAAGGTGAATCGTAAATTGCGCGCCGGCTATCAGCTCCACGGTTCGCCCTTTAGCGTCAATCAAACCATGTGTCAGGCCATGATCCGTCATGCCGATGTCCCGCCGAGCGGCGACACGACGATATTCATGAAGCCCGCCGGTTATCACAGCTGATTCCCGCTTGTAGTTTCGCGGTAATTTGCTTTCATCGCGCCATGTCGAAAACCGCGCTTGCAGCCATCGTCACTCACTGCGACAAAATTTTGCGCACCCAAGAAATTGGCGATTACGCCGGTGCGGCGAACGGATTGCAGGTGGAAAATGCTTCTGGCACCGTCACCAAAATTGCCGCCACCGTGGATGCCAGTCTCGCCACCGTGAAGCTTGCCATTGCCGCGAAAGCGGATTTGCTCATCGTCCACCACGGATTATTTTGGTCGCCCGCGCAGCCGTGGACCGGCAAGAAATATGAGCTACTCCAGTTGCTCATTAAAAACAATGTCGCCGTTTACAGTTCACATCTTCCGCTCGACGCACATCCCAAACTCGGCAACAACGCACAGCTTTGCGCCGCGCTCGGCCTGAAAAACGCCAAGCCATTTTTCGTCAGCCACGGGCAAAACATTGGCCTCAAGTCGCAGACAAAAATTTCTCGGGACGAACTGGCGAAAAGGATGGAACGCGCAACCGGCGTGAAGCCCAAAGTTATTCCTGGCGGAAAAAAACTTTGCGAAAAAATCGGCGTTGTCACCGGCGGCGCGGGTGCGGAATTAAAACAAGCGGCGAGTGAAGGCGTGGATACTTTTATTACCGGCGAAGGCTCGCATTGGACTTTTGCGCTCGCCGAGGAGTTAGGGCTGAATGTTTTTTACGGCGGCCATTACGCGACAGAAACGTTCGGAGTGAAGGCGCTCGCGGCGGAGCTTTCCAAAAAATTTCGTGTGCCGTGGGAGTTTTTGGATTACCCGACGGGGCTGTGATTATTTGTCAGAGCTGTTCTTGGAAACCGTAATTTTTTCAAACAGTTGCCGATAATGGATACCCGCTTGGGACCAAGATTCCGCCTGCACGACTCGGGCTGCATTGCGGCGCACCTCCTCAAACCACGACTCGGGTTTTTCGGCGAATTCTTGCAGGCAATGGCGCAAGGCTTCGACATTCTCCGGCTCAAAAACCATTCCCAAATTATTTTTCCGGATGTGATCCCCGATGTAATACTGGTTGCAGCCAATGACAACCTTTCCGTATTCGACCGCTTTTATGAGTCCGACGCTGGTCGTGGCAAAGCCCCGCTTGTATGGAATCACGACGCCATCACAGGCCGAATAAAAATGCGACATCTCTTCCTCGGAAACAAATTTTGAAACCACTTTTAGGTCATCTTTCCAGCCTTGCTGCTGTAAGTGTTCAATGGAGCCCCACGAGGCTTCATAGACCCCGCCAGTTTTGCCAACCACATAGACCATGAATTTGGGCGGCAAACCTTCCATCGCTTTGAACAAAATGTCCGCGCCTTTATGCGGATTAGCTACGCCGAAAAGCAGGAGCATTTTCTTGCCGGCAGGTATGTCCAAAACTTTTCGGGCCTCGGCCTGCGGTAGTGCGTCCAATAATTCCCTATGCGCATCGGGAATCAGATGAGTTCTGGGATGGTGATCCATCTCCAGCATTTGCGCCAAAAAGATATTGTCGCAGATGAGGTGGGAATCCCGAAGTAACCAGCCAAGCGTCGTATGATTGAGCTGCCCCCGAATCCGCGCGCTCAAAGACCGCCCGCCCGTTGCTTTGAAAACCGTCGGAACGTGCACCACGGTTGGCACGCGCTGTCCGAGAAGGCGGTTCCACCAGGCGAGGCCAATTAAAATCCAAGGCTCCACATGGGCAACATACAAAACATCTGCGCCAGTCTGTCGGGCTTGGCGAAAGGCGGCGCGCTTGACGAGGAAGGGTTCGATGATATGAGTCCAATAAGGTCCCAGCTTTTGTTTCCAATGCAGCCAGCGCTGCTTTTTGTGGGGCGTCAAAGATTCAAGGACGCTGACGTAATTAAAATGACAGAGTTCAGGATTGGCAGGAAAGGTTTCAGGAAAACCCACGACCGTTACCTTGAAGTTTTGCGAAGCCATGACATTGGCCCGTTGCAGCGTGTTGTGCGGGGCATCCGCCTGATAGGTTAGCCCCGTGCTGCAAAAAACGATTTTCATAAACTCCTTCAAAGACTGCGTTCAAGATTTTTCTGGAAGAATCGAAGGAACACGAAAGGTGTCGCTTTCATAATCCTGTCCACCGCGCGGGCCGCTGCTGAAGACGATAAAGGTGTTGGGTTCCAGCATTTCCAAGGCGTGAATTTCGTTGGCTGGTGAAGTCACTAGGTCATTGACTTCAACGATGACGGATTGCGGCGGTTGGCTGCGGTCTACCGGTTGCCACCAATAGCGAATTTTTCCCTTCACCACAAACACATGCTGCGTGGTCAGCTTATGATAATGGTTGCCCCTAACTACGCCCGCCTTGGTGGATTCGATGATGGCCGCGTGCTGCATTTCGGCCTGATAAAAAATGTCTGAGATGGAGCCGCGTTCATCGCTGGTGGCGGGCAGGATTTTCTTAAGAATCATAAGTGGCGTCGTAGGGGTTTAGGAACTGTATCCGTGGGTTAATCTTGAGCAAAATTTCCTGCAGTGCCGCCGACAGATTCCATGAAGTGATGATTGCATGAACGCGATCATATCGCGCCAGCGCGGCGTCTGGAACAATCGGAATGCGGGTGCGCGGCGTAAATTTACCAATCTTGCTCGGGGCAGAATCGGTCACGCAATCAATGAGCGACGCGTCCAGATTGTAATAGTTGAGAAACGTGTTTCCTTTGGCGGCTGCACCGACGCAGACGATGGATTCACCCCGGTTCTTCAGCATATAAACATGGGAAAGAAAACGGTTACGGCGATCACGCACCCGCTGGGCGTAAGCCAGATAGGTTTCAGGGTCAAACAAGCCGAGAGATTTTTCGCGTTCGATAAAACTATTTAAGTCAGCCGCACCATTAATACCCGGGGCTGTTGAACTATTGTGCTGTGCGAAAACCCGAATCGAGCCGCCATGGTAATCCGCCTCCTCAACGTGAACTACCTTGAGGCCGGCGCGTTCGAGAAGATTGCGGGCATAAGTCACCGTGAACCAATTCACATGCTCATGATAAATCATGTCGAACTTGCATTCCCGAACGGAAACCGCCCAGTAAGGCAGCTCAAACACAAAAGTTCCGTCAGGCGCGAGCAGGCTTTTTACGGCTTGGGCAAAACCCAGCGGGTCGTCGGCATGGTTGTAGACATTATTCGCCACGATAAGTTTTGGAAGTTGCGGGAGACGCGCTCGGATTCGATCCAGAGAGGCTTTGCCAAAAAGCTCCACCATCGTCTCCACGCCTCGTTCCGCCGCCAGCTTTGCCATCACCGGCGAAGCATCCACTCCAAGCACACGTCCGCCGGCTTCGGCAAAGCAAGCACTCAAAAAACCGTCGTTCGAACCAATTTCAAGGACGCCGTCACCCGTCTGCAATCCCATCTGTGCGCCGACGCGCCGGGCGTATTCGGTCCAATGGTCGCGCGCCGTTCTTGAATGGGACGAGGTGTAGGAATAATCCACCGCACCATAGCGTTCCTCCGGCGCGGTCACGGTGCGATTTTGAATTTGACCGCACTGCGCGCAAAAATCACAAGCCAGCAGATACACGCGGTCAGGTTCAGCCGCCCGCTCAACGGGAATGAAGGAGTCAGCCAAGGGGTGCATCCCCAGATGGATGACTTCCCGAAGATCGGTGGACGCGCAGCAAAGGCATTGATTGCGAAACATGGCTTAAAGTTTTTGTTGGGCGGCAAAGTAATGGGCGTTTTGGACATACCAATCAAAAGTATTCTTCAATCCAGCGCCGAACGGAGTTTTGGGCGTGAAACCCAGTGCGCGCAATTTGCCGATGTCCGGGCAGCGGCGTGGCGTGCTGCCGGCTTGCAGCGGAAGATGTTCGAGCCGGGGCTGGCGGCCAAACAACGCGACGATCTGCGCGGCGAGGTCGCGGACGGAAATTTCGTCCTGCGTGCCGATGTGATAAATCTCGTTGTGTCTGCCCTTTTCCAAAACGAGCATCAAACCATCAATGAAATCATCAATATAGACGAACGAACGCGTCTCGCTCCCTAGTCCTTGAATGGAAAAAGGAACTTCGCCAGACGGCGTTTTTTCAACGGCGGTCTTGGCGCGCAAAATAAACTGCGGCAGCACATGTTCGCCGCCCATGTCCGGGCCATAAACATTATGCGGGCGAAAGATGGTCATGCGGTCAAAAAATTTGCGCCCGTAGTTCACGCACAAAAGTTCGCCGATGATTTTGCCGCCGCCGTAGGAATAACGCGCGTTCATCACGTCGGGAACAATCAATGGCACGGTTTCCGGCGTGGGAATCTGCGGCGGTGTCTGATATACTTCCGAACTGGAGGCATAAACGAAATCCTTAATGCCATTTTTGATGGCCGCGTCGAGCGCGTTCATCGTGCCCTTGACCGCAATTTCCAAAACCAGTTCGGGTTTGCTATAAAAAAATTCCGTGCCGTTCAGATAGGCCAGATGCAGAAATGCGTCGCAACCGGCGGAAGCCTTTACCACCGTGTCGAGGTCGCGCACGTCGCCGCGCACGAGTTCAATTTTGTCCATGACAGATTCCAGCTGCCGCGGGCTGCCGCGTAGCAGATTGTCGAGCACGCGGACTTGTGCGCCTTCGGCCACCAGCCGCCGCACTAGCGCGCCGCCGATGAAGCCGGAGCCGCCAGTAACAAAAAATCGCCGGTCTTTGATTTCGTTCATAATCATCCTCAAACCTTGCACACTGAGTCGAAGTTCCAGAGGTTGAAGACAGGCCGGCCATTAGGAAATTCAAGCGTCCGATACCGCTTATGCGGAACGGCTACAATGAACAATTCAGCCTCCTTAAGCACCTTTTCAAGCGGATGAATATCAAAGGCCTGAATATGTTCGTCGGTGCATATCACTTCCGCCCCATGAAAAACAAGCAGCTTCCGTAATTTAAAGGAAAGCGAGTCGCGAATATCATCCACATCGGCTTTGAATGCCATTCCCAACAAACCAACCTTCATCCCCTTCAAATCGTGATTTTTCCGTAGTTGTTCAACGCAAAAGGCTGGCAACCCTTCATTGACTTGCATCGCAGCATAACCGAGGTTGAAATTATTGGTATAAAATGCGCTTAACTGCATGGTATCTTTCAGCAGGCAAGGTCCGGCGGCAAACCCCGGCCGCGGAATATTGAGTCCGCGTTCATAACCTTCCGTCATGGCCCGGTATAATTCCTTAGAATTGGCTCCAGACTTTTCACTCATCATATAAAACTGATTCGCAATAGCGAAAGTGATGTAGCGCCAGGTGTTGGTGAAAAGTTTGGACAGCTCCGCCTCCGCCACACCGACTTCCACAATCTTGTCGCACAACAACCTGAAAATGCCGGCGCAATAAGCCCGTCCCTCATCGGTGAAGCTAGAAACGATGTGCGGCAGCTCCTTCAATTCGCGGACAGCATGCCCCTGCACAATCCGTTCCGGACAAAATGAAACATGCAGGCGCAAGCCTCGCGCCTCAAAATAATCGCGCAAACGCTCGGAGGTCCCCGGAAACACTGTGCTGCGTAAAATGATGTGCTGGCCGGAGCTCAGATGCGGAATCAGCTGATCTGCCAGTTTGGTGATGACCATCAACTGCGGCGTCAGGTATTCATCCACCGGCGTGCCGATGGTGATGAGCACGGCTTTTGCCTTGGCGATTTCGGAAACATCCTTCAGGACAAAAAACTTTTTATTCAGGACGCGCTGCAAAATGGGTTCGGCCCCGTGCTCCAAAAAAGGCATCGTGCCAGCGTTGACAAGTTTCTTTTTCGGCTCGTCCAGATCGTGCGCACCGACAGTCAATCCAGCATCCGCCCAAACTAGACCCAGCGGCAGCCCGACGTGGCCGAGTCCGCCGATTATCACAACATCATAATTCATAAAAAATTTCCGCAAAATTTTCAGTCAAACGAAAAAAGCCCGCGCGCCACCGATTGGCTGACCACCGCTAGGTTCAAGGCATGATCGAACTGGCAGGTTAGCACCAAGTTTTTGAATTCCGCCTTCGTGACCAGCAGACATTCGAGTTGCGAATCCGGCTGCCAGTCGGCGGTTTTTTCCGGGTTCACACCCTCAGCAAAGAAGCCCCATAGACGATTTCCCAAACGCGCGGTGTCGGGCGATAAGCTGCCAAGCGCCTCGATTTTTGAACCCGCAACCAAGCCGGTCTCTTCCAGCAGTTCGCGCACAGCTGCTTGTTCAGGTTGCTCACCGGCATCCACCAACCCCGAAGGCAGTTCCAAGGTAATGCGTTCCAATGCTGGGCGATATTGGCGAACCAGCGGAATTTTCCCGTCCTTGGTGACCGCAAACACAGTCGCATAATCCGCCTGCTTAATGGAATGAAATTGATGGACGCCCGGCACCCCCGCATAACACACATGGTGGGTCACGAGAGTAACCCATGGCGATAGAACCTGCTCAGTCCGGCTGGTCTCGACGTTTTTTTTCATGTGAGAAATGCGTCTGTCAATTATAGACGCCGCCCGGAAAACTCAAGTCGAAAAAATCACCAACCCGAGTGTTGCGCCATTTCTATACTCTCTTGAACTTTCAAAGCGGCAACTAACGTGGGAGCGTGATTATCCCGGCCAGCCAAAGCCAGTGCAAATTCCTCGACTACGCGCCGCGCTATCGGCACTCTTCCAGGCTGGCAGGACTCCATTCTGCTAAAACATGCCAAGTTTTTCACCTCCATGCTCAGTTCCATCGGGACACCTTTACTGGGATGAAAGGAGAGCTGAAAACCGTCAAAATAATCATCTCCAGGCTTGTTACTCAGTTCAACCAATCCCTTTTCAAACCATGCCCGCACGCGGTGTCCCTGCGCCGCCCCCACCGCCGTCGAGACGGTGACATTCAGCGGAATTCCGGATGACAGTGTCATCAAAAAATTGCAGGTGTCATCCGCCATCACTTTTTTTGGCCGACCCGATTCCGACTCCGGACGAAAGGGAACTAGCGTAGCAGTTTGCAGACGAATTTTCTTAATTTCTCCAAACCACCAAGCCAGATAATCCAGTATATGAGACGCCATCAGATTTAACGTGCCGCCGCCCAATCGCGCGTCAGATTTCCAATTCCACGTCAGCGCTGGATCACGACGACTGGCAAGCAACCACTCGACCATCACCATTTGCGGCGCACCTAGTATTTTGCTGTGAGCGATAGTGTGAAAATCCCGAAACGCTTCAACCAGTCGGAAGCCGAAATTTACCGTCGCCAAGCGTTGATATTTGGTCACCGCGTCACACATTGCCTGGGCATCCGCCAAATTCACCGCCAAGGGTTTCTCGCAAAACAAATGTTTTCCAGCAGCCGCCAAGTTGACTGCCGCTTCTGGTTGTAAAAAAGCGGGTAATGCCAGCGCGACCACTTCGATAGTCTTATCTTCCACCAGCGATTTCCAATCTCTAAAACACTTCGGAATTCCCGCCTTGGCAGCGGCAGAGCGGATGACCGCTTCGTTGCGGCCGCACAAAGCAACCACGTCAAAATCAGGCACCGCTTGAAAAGCGGGCAGCAGAACATTCAAAGCTTGAAAATTCCCAACCACCGCCACGGAATGTTTTTTGTTCATAAGTTTTTAAAGGCATTAGCAATAACCAACTAGCAACGTGCAAGCTTATTTAGCCCGACGCCTTCCAGAAAGAATCTTCCGGCGATTTTTGGTTCGGTGTATTTAAATCGAGGGCGACCAGAAGGTTTCACGTTGACGGTTTGTCGCCAAAGCGGCGGCTGGCAAAAAACAGATACCCGCACATTCCCAGCCCGATGATGAAAGCCGTCAGCGTCACATAGAGCGGCCCGTTCGGTAGGCTGAAATAAAATTCCACCGTGTGCTGGCCGGGCGGCACTTGGACGCCGCGCATTAGATAATTGCACCGCAGCAATTCCGCCGGTTTGCCATCCACGGTCACGCGCCAGTTGGGGTCGTATTTGTCGTTGAGCAGGAGAATTGACGGCGTGGTGGCGTTGGCGGTAAAAATTATTTTCTTCGGCGAATAGCTTTGGAATTCCACCGTGCCGGAATTTTCATTCGTGGCCACGGACGGCAAATCTTTTTGCGGCGTGGAAACCAAAACGGTTTTGGCCGGATCAAAATTCAGGTCGGCGAGCGTTTTCAGGTTGGCCGCGTCGTTGGTGCTGACCTGCCAGTTGGAATACAATTTGGCGCGGGGCAGGGCACCGGTGAATTCAAAGAGTGCGTAGCGACCATTTTCGGCTGGAACGGCGGTGAGTTCTTCAAGCCGTTGCGGATTGAGGATGCCGGGCTTGGGCGCGATTTCAAAACGCTGGGCGATGCGAAAACGATGTTGTGCCGGATCCAGTTGCTGGTTCATCACTTCGAGGTAACCGGCGGGGCCGAGCAGGTAGCGTGTGTTGGAAAGTTGCCAGCGCCGCGCAAAGAGCTGTGCGGATTCCGCAGTGCCGTGCGGGGAAAGCGCTTCGAGATAAGTTTTCAAATCCGCCGCGATGCGTGACATCTGTATCCAGTCGAGACATTGAATGTTGTAATACGGAAAGTGATGCTGCATCCATTCGATGCGATAGAGTTGGTCAAACAATTCCAAACCCTCAGGCGCGCGGAACGGCAACGCTACCACGCGGTGTTCGTAAGGTTTTTCGCGCAGGAATTCCACAACGGAATTGAGCGTGCCGACTTCATATTTTTGTTTGTAATCCCAATGGATGACGTAAGGCAAATCCGCGCGGCTCAAGTCGAATGCCAGAAAAGCACCGAGCAAAACACCGCCGATTTTGGCGCGTGGGCCGGAAAAATAACCGGCGATAATGAGGGTGATGAGCAACAGCGCCACGGCCAGCAAGGCCACGAACCAGCCGAGTTGTCCGAGGCTAAAGGTCGCAATTTGATTGGCGAGCACGTCATCCGGGTAGCCCATTTTTTTGAGATAACTTACGAAGCTGGGTTTTTCGCCCGCAAAAATCAGCCAACCGATGACGCTGCCGCCGAGAATGGCGGCGCAGGCGAATGTCCACTTGCGGTCAAAAGTGCTGACGCGCGCCCACCAGTTTTGGAGCTGCGTAACGAGGTTGGTCGGCTTGGCCGCTGTTTTTGAGAGATAACGCTGGCTCAAAGCATGGACGCCATAAGCGAAAAGGACAACCGCCGCCCAACTGAAGAAAATCATAAACTTGGCTGGGTTGCGGATGGTGGAAAAATACGGCAGACGGTAAAGCGTGCCATAAAACAGTGGGGCAAACCTGCCCCACGCCAGCAGCGGCGAAATCACCAACACCGCAGTCCAGAACCAAATCATTTTTTTCTGGTTGTCGGTAAACGGTGAATCTTTTTTCCTTAGCGACTGGGCAATGGTCCATGCCACCAGCAGGCAGACGAGGATGCCGCCGTAATTGCCGCCGCCGGAAAAACGCATCACGCCCGTCGGCATTGCGCCGGTGGAGCCGCTGTCAATGAACCGGTCTATTTCTGGGCTGCGTCCCATGCCACCCCAATAAACGCCGCCTTCGTAATACGGTTGTAACTGCGGCATCATATCCTTGGGTGTGTCCATCCGGTAGCCGAATAAACCGGGGATGATCACACCGAGTGTTTCGGTTTTTGGCAAACTCCATTGCGTGGCCCAATCCCAATGTTGCAATTTGGTTTCGGAATCCTGAGCCGTGCCGGATACGCCCTGAATCTGGGTGCTAACTAGTGTGGTAATGGTTTGGGCGGCAATGAAGCCAGCTAGAATCGCAATCACGAAAATTTGACCGCAACCTTTGGCGCAACGGGAGAAAAGTGTTCCCGTGCTTTGGGTGACAGCGTGAAACAGCACGAATGCCGCGACCAGAATGCTAGACAATGCACCGATGTCGGCTGCCTCCATGACATTGACCCCGACGGCCAAACCGGCCAGCACCAGCCTGATGCCGCGTTCAAACTGAGGTTTGTCCGGCGTGTTCGAGACAATGAGTGCCAGTGCTAGAAAATCCATTGAGTAGGCAATGACTTGGCTCCCAACGCCCCAACAGACTGTGCAAAAAAAAGTTCCGCCCAAGGCTGCTGCTAAGCCGCCCAGCGTCGCCGCGAGTGGTGAAAGTTTAAGCTGGCGGCAAAAACACCAGGCGCTCATACCCAGCATCAACAAAGTAATCGGGGCAAAGAAATTTGCATACCCGAGCGAGCCGAGCAGCCAGCGCAAAAGGGCGTTCAAGTCCAGCGGCCAAGCACCGGTGCTGAAACCGACATCATTCAAATCGTCCCATGCACCCGTAAATGCGCCGGGAAGTTGTCCCCACGCCGCTGCTTGTTGCCCCAGCGGGCCGTCATTGGAAAACAGCACATGATCAGCCGAAAAGCTGCGGCAGAACAGGACGGCCAAGATAACTGCCAAAAGCAGCAGGGTTTTCACTAGGGGTGATTTGCGTGAAGCAGCATCTATCATAACGGGTAATTTAAAGTGGCGACGGCTTAAATTCTAGATGGGTTAGTCAGTAAAATGTTCAAAATTGCTATGTGAAAATTCAATGGAACGAATCTAGTTTATTTGAGAAAAACCAAAGCATGAAGCGTGAAATTTTAGATGCAATGTCAAAGTGGAAGATTTTGCTTTTCGGTGGATATGCAATCCGTTTAAATCTGCGACCCGATTAAAAAATGAAAAGCCCTGAATTGCAGTTGCTCTTAAGCGCCGGCGCCCGCCGCTGGGTTTTCGTTGTGGCTGTCACTGATTTTGACCGGGCGTCGGGAAGTTAGATTCGCCGGCCCAATTAAGAATAAAAAATCCGCGCACGCCAAACCACCTCTTTTTCACATGGGATTAGACATTAACAGCATCCAGTTTCTGGTGGCCGCGCACAAACGTGGTTTGGAATTGGGGGATGTCCTGATGATTGGCCGGCAGGACTTGAATGTTTATCCTGCAAAAATGCGGCAGATACTTGCCGAAGCTGGATTAGTCACTGAACTATTTGCGCCAGATGCACCGGACACGGGCTTTGCCGAGCCGGCTTTCAAAAGCCTTGGGGCAAAAAACGTTTTCTCGTTGGACGCTTCTGCTTTTGAGGGTGCTGAATATGTCCACGATCTTAACCAGCCGGTCGGCGATTCGCTCAAGCAAAAATTTGATTTGGTGTTTGATGGCGGCACACTGGAACACGTTTTTAATTTTCCCGTGGCGTTGCAAAACTGCATGGAAATGTTGCGTGCAGACGGACGTCTCATCCTCCACACCTGCGCTAATAACTGGTGCGGCCACGGCTTTTATCAGTTCAGCCCTGAATTGTTTTACAACGTATTGAGCGAGGATAACGGATTCGAAGTTGAGCGCATGATTCTGCATGTGGTTGGGCCTTACAGCCAATGGTATGAGGTCGTTAATCCACGCGACATCCAGTCGCGCGTCGAGCTTTTCAATAGCTTTCCGCTGCAATTGCTGGTGCAAGCTCGCCGCAAAAAAATCGTTCCACTCTTTACCAAGACACCGCAACAAAGCGACTACACGCCTCGCTGGGAGGAACCTTCGTCGAATCTTCCCGCGGCTCGGCGTCCCCAACTCGCTCCGGCCCTGCCCGGAATGGCGCGGTTGGGAAATGTCCTGAAAATCGGCTGGCAGATGTGGCATGATAATTCGCTCGCCAACCGCAAAAAATTCAAGCCGGTGAAAAAAGCATGACACTCGTTTCCATTGCAAAAAGGCATCTATGAGTCACCCAGCACGAGCAGCAGTCGTCACCTTGGCGATGGGACGGGCGGTGGAAAATCTGGATTACACCTTTTCCAGTTTTGCCAAGTGTCCAGACGTTGAACTGCACGCTTTTATTCTGGGAACTCAGCTTCCGCAACGCCGGATTCCCGGCATCGAATACCACTTGCTCGCCCCGATGCCGGACTTCTCTGACCCACTGCGCGAAATATATTTCCGCCGGATGGAAGTGCTGGATTCGCTCGGCGTGGATTACGTGCTGACAGTGGATTGCTTTGATGTGCTCTGTCTCCAACCTTTGCCTGCGTTTGAAAAATTGCTGGGTGGCGCAGATGTGGCAGCGTGCGTGGAGCACGCTGGCAGTCGATATATTTCGGGGCAAGGCTACACCTCAAATTATCTCAACGGCGGCGTGTTCCTGTGGAACGTGCCGCGCAGCCGCGATATTCGTGCGGAGATTGTGGCGCGCGGTCGGGCGCATTTCCGCACCGTGGCCGACGATCAGTTGTGTATCAATGAGGTCATTCAGACGAAGTATTTTGACCGGCTGCGAATCCTGCCGAGCCAGTATAATTTCCGGGTCAATTTTAAGAAAAAACAGCGCGGCTGGCCGACCGTAAATCATCTTGATGGGGTGGTGATTTATCACAACGCGTTCTGTATGGCCGAGGCTAGGCAGTTGGCGTGCAAACCAGTTGCTACGTTGCCATCACTCCCCGATGATGGCCGGCCATTGACCGTGCGCGAGCAATTCTGGCGGAAAATAAAAAACCGGCTCAAGCCCCATCTAGCTGAATGATTCAGCCAGAATTTCTCCGAAAAAATGCCGTGCCCATGGTCGCGCTTTCCTCGATTGTTTTGATGTAGCTAAAATGTTCTGCCGCCAGGAATCTTTTGATTTCATCGAGCGTTGTGCCCCAAGTGTGCCATTCAATCAAAATTGTGTCCACCTGCGCTAGAAATGTGGATTCGCGCCGCAGGAAATGCATTTCCGAGCCTTCGATGTCAATTTTCAGAAGATGGCAGCGTGCGGTGCCAAAATGTTTTTGCCACTGTGCCGCAACCTGAATGCAGGGCACGGACACTGTGGTCCACCGGCCTTTTAAATTTCGCTGCATTTCTTCGGTGAGTTGACTGGTTGAACAAATGTTGGACTCGTATAGAAAAAATTCGGAGAACTCCCCCGGTTGACCTTCGCCTACGATGCCGTTGATGGCAAAAACCTCCGGCATATTGTTGGCCTGCGCGTGCCATTGCGCTTCACGAACGGCATCGGGATTGGCGTCCAGCATCAACCCGCTCAATTTTCGACCGCGTGCCAAATGCGCCAGCCAGACGGTGAAATAGCCGACATTACAACCGAGGTCGGCATAGTTTGTGAAATTTTCCGGCAGTAGGGTCGCATCATAAAGATTTCCCTTTTCAAACATTTCGTTTGCTAGCGGAATACTTTCCAGACGTGTTGCTCGATAAACAATCTCGCTGCCCGGCAGACGTTTGACGACTGGAAATCGGCGCAACCAAAAATTGCCCAGCCGGTGCAACCGCAAAATTTGGATTGCCCGGCGGATGGCGGCCGAACGCGAAAGTGTAGTAATTAGATTTAGCATGTAAGATAGGGGTCAAAACAAACGGCGCGATAAATTATGATGGTTTTTTGGCTGACAGACAATCGGGCGCGGATAGCACCGCTGTTAGTTGACGTCCCACTGCCACCCAGGAATTGGCCGCCTTAAAAGCTGCCAGCCGCTGCCCATCCAGCAAATGTTCGCCAGCTCTGGCTTGCCGCACGGTTTCAATGGTGGTTCGGCAAAAGTCATCGAGCTTGAACGGTTCAACGTAAAAAACCAGATCGCCAAAAAACGGGCGATACATTTCCAGTTCATACGCGACCACCGGCAAGTCGCAAGCCAGCGCCTCGCCCACCACGATGGGCAAACCTTCGTGCCGACTCGGCATCAAAAACACCCGCGCACTTTTCAGGCAGCGGAATTTTTCCACGCCCGTCACATAGCCAGCAAAGTGAATGTGTTTCGTCAAACCCAGTTGCGCCAGCGGCTGCGCCAACGCCGTTTCCAAATTTCCGACGAGCAGGGCTTTGAAATCGGGAAACTCCCGCGCCAACGCTTGCAGGGTTTGCAACAGATCATCCACGCCCTTTTGCCGGTGCATCCGGCCAATCCACACCACATCAAATTGTTTAGGCACAGCGCCAGTTTGCTCTGCGGTCTCCAAATCAAAACCATTGGGGATGAGCGCAATTTCTTCCGGCCGATAACCGGTTTGCCGGAGTTCGTCTTGCAGCAACGGCTGCACGGCAATAATTTTTTTGTGGTGGCAAAAACGTAACAGCGTGAGCGAGAGCCATTGGCTGAAACAATAATGCAAGGAGGCGATGCGCGTGGCCTCGACATCCGCGCGCGTGCGAAAGATGACCTGCCACAGCGAAGGTGCTTTCATTTGCAGCACCATGACTTTTAATTTTGCCTGTGAGCAAACCATCGGCACGACGTCAAACCAGTAGTCCGTCGGTGAGAAACAAACATCGTCCAGTTCGATCTGGCGCAGCTGGCGCAGTGTCTTAAACATCCGCCGGAAAAACTCCAAAAATAAAACGCATTTTCCCGCCAGCGACGCATCACTGAACTCCGTTTTGGTGGCGCGATCGGTGAAGGTGATTTGGCCGGGCAATTGCCAGTCTTTCAAGTGCGGTTCCAGTTGCCGCGTGCTGAAATATTTCGCCTCCCACCCAGCGTCGGTGATGGCCTGAATGCTGTGCAGCAAATGAATGTCGCCGCCCGCCAGTTGGCGATTAAACAGGCCATTCACGATAAAAAAAATCCGGCGCTGCGGCGCTTTACGCGCGACCGATTCCAGTGTTTTTTTTTCGGAAGGCGGAAAGTTCATGGCTTCAGCGTTTGTTCCGGTTTCAGTTCCGCCACCAGATTTTTTTTATGCCGGTTGCGCCGGTAAGTCCAGACGCCCCACGCATTGCCCACCACGCTCGCCGGACTCGCGAGCGGATGCCAGAGCCAACGCGCATCGCCAGCGCGAAAAATTCCGCGCAACGTGTGCCACAGCGGGCCAAAAAAAGTGACGCAATAAATCGCCGCCAACCACAATGGAACCGGCGGTTTTTCCTTCATCCAGTTCACCGGCATTTCTTCCTGCACGCGGAGAAAATGCACCGTGGCGCGGCGCCGTTTCTGCACAAATTTCCAGAGCGTCTGCACATAATAATGATGCACCCCGCGCCCGCTGATCCGCAGCCATTCGCGCTGGCCATTTTTCATCAGGAACATCGCGACATGCGTGTCTTGAAATTTTTCGTTGGCGGCAGCGGATTTCAAATCCGCGTGGCGATAGACAAATCCATTCGCGCCGAGTGGATAGGAAAAAGTTCCGTCCGGCAGCATCCAGCGTTCCGCGTCACCATCGCGTGCGACCAGCTTGGGATTTGCGCTCATCAGCCAGCAGACCGGATCGCTGATGTGCAGGAGCGCGGTGAGGTAGGCGCAGAACGAAGTCATTTTCGGCGACGGTAAATAATAACTTTCCACGCCGAGCGCCTGCGGATTTCTCGCGAGCGCGCTAACCGCGAGCGCAAAATAATCCGCGTGCGTGATTTCATTATCTGCATCCACGAAGATGATGAATTCGCCCGTCGCGTGCCGCAGCGCAAGGCGTTTGCCCTCCTCCATGTTTTTGCCGTCGTCATCGAGAATGATGGCACCGAATTTTTTTGCGATGTCGCGGGTGCGGTCGGTCGAGCGCGCGTCGGCGAGGATAATCTCAATTTTTTCGCGCGGATAATCTTGGCGCGCGATGGACGCGAGGCAGTTTTCCAAAATCGCTTCCGCGTTCAACGTGGGAATGATGACGCTGACGCGCGGCAGATTTTCGGGGTTTGACGACATGCGGAAAATTAAATCGGTCTTATTTGACGGGGGCTTTGAGTGGTTTGCGTGCTCGGATCATCAGATAATGTCCGCGATTTTGAATGACGCCTTCGAGCTGTTTGCTCACACCATCGGGCAGCGGCAAAATGCTGATTGAACGAACCTCCGCTTCAAAGCCGACAAGTTCAAAAAGTTCCTTTGCCTGCCGCACGGTCAGCACGCGCACATGACCGGAAACGCCGGAGAACGCCGGATGATCCAACGGCAACGGCTCGGAGATGGGTTCGTTGTAATGCAGCCCCAGCGGGTTTCCCAGATAGCGTCCGCAGGTTTGCATCAGCGAGAACGGCGTGTAACCCATCGTGATGGCAAACCAGTTCAGCAGGCTGCACAAATTTTCCGTGGTGATGATCGCCGTGCCGCCGGGCTTCAACACGCGAAACGCTTCCGCCGCAAACAGTCGGCAGTTGTGCAGATGCTCGATGACCTGATTGCTGAACACCACGTCGAACTTGTTGTCTTCGTAAGGCCAACGCCCGTTTAAATCATAGCTGGCGACCTTTAGCCCGCGCACCTCGGCCTGTGCTTTCAAATCCGGCGCACCTTCCACGCCGTGAAATTCACGTGGCGCATCTTTGAAATAGCTGAACAACCTTGCGCCGTCACCGCAGCCCACGTCCAACAAGCATTCCGGTTTGAGTTCCGCCGCCAGTTGGCCGGCCCAGTCATCGCAGCGGCTGACGCCCGCTTGGCGCGCGCGCGCCACGGAGGCTTGCAATTTTTTAAGAAGAAAATTCGACATGATGTTGTGTTGCCAAGTGTGCCGCAAAAACCGACCTTGCGGCAAACACGAATTGACAGGCTCGCGGTCGGGGTCAACACGAAGATAGTGACTAGCCTACTCGCTAATCATTCCGTTACGGAAAGGAAGGTTGCCCCCCAAATTTACCGGTGGCAGGGTTTAGTCATGATTGTCTTCCGTGCAAATTTCGCGAATTTCTTCAGCCGACAATGCCCGGTTGTAAATAGCGGCTTCATCAAGGGAGCCGGTAAAACTCCAAGTTTCACCACCGATAAGCGGGCGTTTGCCGAGGTGCAGGTCGCAGTTGGTCTGCGGTGCAAAGCTGCCAAGGTTTTGTTGAGCCACGACCACGCCATTGCAATATATTTTTGCGATGCCTGAGGCTTTGTCATAAGTCAGCGCCACATATTGAAACCGGTTGGGAACCACAACTCTGGGCGGTGAAAAAAAATAATGCACACCACCGGCAGAATCACCGAGCAGTGCATACAGCGTTCCCGGTCCGCCGTCTGGTGGATAAATGTAAAATTGAAGCGCGCCAGAGACTCCGGCTTGAACCCACTCAAACAGCGGGCTGTTTTTAGAAACGTCCGTAGGATTAATCCAAACTCCCAGCGTTAGACCTTCGCTTGCGCCAACATTAAGGACAGAATTTGCCGGAATGGTGATGCCCGAACTGTTGCCATTCAATAGAAACGCCCGCCCCACCTGACCGTCAGCAAAATCCATGTCCGCCAATTCCGCGTCGTTGCCACCGATGGAATCTTTGCCGTCATTTTCACCTGACCACAAAGCGACCAAGCCTGGACGCCGCGCGCCGATTGCGCCGCCGCCGGATACCGTAATTTTGCGGATTGAATTTACCGCCAGTTCAACTCTTCCAAAACTCGTTTTTGCCATCACCGTAGAATCGGCAAACCAGACCGTTAAGGTATCGCCACTGACGGTCATCAATTTGGCCGAGTTACTGGAAACACATTCCACAGAGCGGATATCTTTTACCCGAAGTTTTAAGTCGCCCAGCAGCGTTGAGTGAAATTTCAAAGCGTCATGGCCGCTGTCGCCCACCACGCGCGAGCCGTCGCGCAGTTCGATGGTCAGTCGGTTGGCTGTTAAATTGGTGTCCGTCTGGCTGGCTGCAACGGGATGGTCGAACCCTAGTAGCACGATCAAACCGATCACCATCGGGATTGTTTTCATTGGCTCAAATTGTGCCGGTCGGTGCATTACGTCAAGCAGTATCCGGGAAGATTAACCGCCAAAAAAACTCGCGCCGTCTTAGTTGGCAGATTAAATTTTCCGCCTGTCATGCAACAAATTTTTATCACTGGCGCGGCGGGCTTTATTGGCAGCAACCTTGTTGACCGGTTGCTGGCCGACGGAAAAAATGTCGTCGGCTGGGATAATTTTTCCACGGGCCAGCGGAAATTTCTGGAAGGCGCGCTGAAAAATAAAAATTTCAAATTGATTGAAGGCGACAATTTGGATTTGGCCGCGCTGACAAAAGCGATGGCCGGTTGCGACACGGTTTTCCACCTCGCCGCGAATGCCGACGTGCGCTTCGGCCTCAATCATCCGTCGAAAGATTTACAGCAGAACACCGTCGCTACTTTTAACGTGCTCGAAGCCATGCGCGCCAATGGCATCAAGCGCATCGCTTTTTCTTCAACTGGCAGTGTTTATGGTGAGGCCGCCGTGATTCCCACGCCGGAAGACGCGCCGTTTCCCATCCAGACTTCGCTCTACGCTGCGTCCAAGGTTTCCGGCGAAGGCATGATTTCCTCCTACTGCGAAGGCTTTAAATTTGAGGGTTACATTTTCCGGTTCGTCTCGATTCTCGGCGAACGCTACACGCACGGCCACGTTTTCGATTTTTACAAACAGCTCCTCGAACATCCCGACCGGTTGAAAGTGCTCGGCGACGGCTCGCAGCGGAAAAGTTATTTGTATGTGCAGGATTGCGTCAGCGCCATGCTCCACGTCATCAACCAAGGCACGGCGAAAAAAGCGAAGCATGGCGTGGAAATTTACAATCTCGGCTGCGATGAATATGTGCAGGTCAACGACTCCATTGGTTTCATCTGTGGTGCGCTCGGCTTGAAGCCCCAAATGGAATACACCGGCGGCAATCGCGGTTGGGTGGGCGATAATCCGTTTATCTTTCTCGCCACCAAAAAAATTCAAAGCACTGGCTGGAAAACGTCACTGACGATCGAGCAAGGCATCAAGCGAACGTTGGAATGGTTGCAGCAAAACCAGTGGGTTTACGAAACGCGCCAATGAAAATTGCCGTTCAAGGTTTATGGCATCTCGGCAGCGTCACGGCAGCGTGCTGCGCGAAACATTTTGATGTCATCGGGCTCGACTTCGACGCGGCAAATATTGCCAAATTGAATTCAGCTCAGGCTCCGCTGCTTGAGCCCGGCTTGAACGAACTCCTCGCCGCCGGTCTCGCTGCCAAGAAACTTACTTTCACCACTGATCCGAAAATTGCTTGCGCCAAAGCCGATGTCCTTTGGCTCACCTACGACACGCCGGTCAACGAGAACGACGAGTCGGATCTGGATTTTGTTCTCGGCAACCTGCGCCGAGCATTGCCGTCGCTCCCGAATGGCGCGCTGGTTCTGATTTCCGCCCAGCTTCCCGTTGGCACCTGCGCGAAACTGGAAAAAGAATTTCCGCAGTTTCACTTCGCCTGCTCGCCGGAAAATCTGCGGCTCGGCAAGGCGATCGAAGCATTTGAAAAAGCGGAACGCGCCATTGTTGGTGTTCGCACCGATGCTAAGAAGGCGCTGCTCGAAGAGCTGTTCAAGCCGTTCGCAGCGCAAACGATTTTCATGCGCACCGAGTCGGCCGAGATGGTCAAGCATGCGCTGAATTCTTTTCTAGCGCTCTCGATCACCTTTATCAACGAGATCGCTCGCCTTTGCGAACATACTGGCGCCGATGCGAAGGAAGTTTCGGTCGGCCTCAAGAGCGAGGCGCGCATCGGCCCGAAGGCGTATCTCGGGCCGGGTGGCCCGTTCGCAGGCGGCACACTCGCGCGTGATGTGGTCACGCTTTCCAAACTTGCTGAAGCCAACGGAGAAAAGATTTCGGTCATTCCGGCTATCAAGCAAAGCAACGACCTTCATCGCGGCTGGTCGTTTCGCCGTTTGCAAACGCGCCTTGGTGATTTGCGCGGTAAAAAAATCGCTGTGCTGGGCCTGACTTACACGACTAACACCGACACGCTCCGCCGCAGTGCCGCCGTGGAACTCTGCCAGCAGCTTATCGCTGCCGGTGCACACGTTTCCGCCTTTGACCCCGCAGTCAAAGCCTTGCCGAGTGAACTGAGTTCCGTTTCGCTCGCCACTGATATTTCCGGTGCGCTAATTGGTGCGGAAGCCGTTGCCGTCTGCACTGAATGGCCGCAGTTCCGGCAGGCGGACTGGGCGAAAATCGTTCCGCAGATGCGCTCGCCAGTGTTTGTGGACGCCAACCGTTTTCTGGAAAAGGAATTGAAATTCATTGCTGGCGTGGAGCATCTTTCCGTCGGTCGTGCCTGACATGAAACTCAAAAATCTCAACACGCTCATCACCGGCGGTAGCCAAGGACTTGGCAAAACCATCGCCGAACATTTCCTGCGCGAAGGCGCAAATGTCGTGCTTTGCGCCCGTGGCGAAAAAGAGTTGTCCGCCACGCGCGACGAACTCGCCAAAAATTTTCCTACTCAAAAAGTTTCCGCCAAGACCTGCGATGTTTCCAACGAAGCGCAGGTGAATGAACTCGTCGCCTTCGCGCTACGCGAACTCGGCTCGCTCGATGCACTGGTGCTGAACGCCGGCATTTACGGCCCGATGGGCCCGACCGAATCTGTTTCGCTCGATGAATGGCGGCGCGCGATTGACATTAATCTCTTCGGCGTCCTGTTGCCGAGCCGAGCAGTGATCCCGCATTTCAAAAAAGCTGGCCACGGTAAAATCATCGTCTTGAGCGGTGGGGGCGCTACGAATCCATTGCCCAACATCAGTTCCTACGCCGCGTCGAAGGCGGCGGTCGTTCGGCTTGGAGAAACCTTGGCCGAGGAATTAAAGCCGTTTCACGTGGACGTGAACATGATTGCGCCCGGTGCGCTAGCGACGCGGCTCGTGGACGAAGTTCTTGCCGCCGGCCCCGAGAAAGTCGGCGCAGCGTTTTTCGAGAAGAACAAAGGCTGGAAAGAAAAGGGCGCGGTGCCGCTGGAACTTGGCGCGAATCTCGCCGTTTACCTTGCGAGCGCGGAGAGTGACGGCATCACGGGCAAGCTGCTCAGCGCTCAGTGGGACGATTGGGCGAAGTTGCATGAGCATCGCGATGAACTGGCGGCATCCGATATTTATTGTCTGCGTCGCATCACGGCCAAAGACCGTGGCAAAACATGGGGTGACAAATGAACTACGCTATCATCGGCTGTGGATTGATTGGAAAGAAACGGTTGGCCGGTCTGCCTGCCGGGTCGAAGCTTGCCGTCGCTTGTGACATTAATCTTACGCGTGCCGAGGAACTGGTGAAGCTCGCTAGAGCCGGTCGCGCCGTTGCTGATTATCAGGTCGCCGTCGCCGATCCGCAGGTGGAAGCCGTGGTTGTGGCTACGATCAATTCCGAACTCGCCCCGATTTCTGCCGCTGCAATCCGCGCGGGCAAACACGTCATTGTCGAAAAACCTGCTGGTATTTCCGTCGCACAACTCGACGAGTTGCTCGCGCTCGAAAAGCAGCATGGCGTCTGTGTCCGCGTCGGTTTCAACCATCGCTTCCATCCGGCTTTCCAGAAAGCTCGGGAGATTTTCGAATCCGGCATCATGGGCGAACTCATGTTCATCCGTGCGCGTTACGGCCACGGCGGGCGCATCGGTTATGACAAGGAGTGGCGCGCCGACCCGAAACTTTCCGGTGGCGGTGAATTGATTGACCAAGGCATTCACTTGATCGATCTGGCCGGCTGGTTCCTCGGCGATTTCAAGAAAACCGATGGCCATGCCGATACCTATTTTTGGAACATGCCGGTGGATGACAACGCGTTTCTGGATCTGCGCACATCGCAAAATCAAACCGCCTGGCTGCACGTCAGTTGCACGGAATGGAAAAATCTTTTCTCGTTCGAAATCTACGGCCGCGTCACCAAGCTGCATATCGAAGGACTCGGCGGCAGCTATGGGGTCGAAAAACTTTATCACTACCAGATGAAGCCGGAGATGGGTATTCCCGACACAAAGGTCTATGAATTCACTGGCCCGGACGAATCATGGAAGATTGAGACGGCCAAATTTGAGGAGGACGTCCGCCTCAAACGCACGCCCGACGCCGGGCTTGCCCAAGCCCGCGCGGCCCTCCAAATTGTCGAGGCCATCTACGAAAAAAGCGGCCTGAAAAATTTATGATCATCGCGCGTTCACCCCTTCGCATCAGCCTCGGCGGCGGCGGCACGGATTTGCCGTCGTATTACGAAAAGTTCGGCGGCTTCCTTATCGCCGGCGCTATTGACCGCTACGTTTACATCACGCTACACGAAACGTTCGTGCCGGATTTGATCGTGAAGTATTCCGAACTCGAACGCGTGCCGGACGCTTCTAAGTTGAAGCATCCGATCATCCGCGAGGCGTTCGCGCTGGTCGGACTTGGCGGGCAATCGCTCGAACTGACCTCGATGGCAGATATTCCGTCGGGAACCGGTTTAGGTTCGTCCGGCAGCTTCACGACCGCGTTGCTCAAGGCCCTCCATGCTCACAAGCGAAACCTTGTTCATCCTGCCGAACTCGCAGAGCAAGCGTGTGACATCGAGTTGAACCGCCTCAAAGAACCCATTGGCAAACAGGACCAATACATCGCGGCCTACGGCGGCTTGACCTGTTTCAATTTTCTACCCGATGACAAAGTCGAAGCGTGGCCGTTGAAAGTTTCCGACGAGACCCGCGACAATCTGGAAGACAATTTACTGTTGTTTTTCACCGGCTATTCGCGCAGCGCGTCGGCGATTTTGAAGGAGCAGGACGTGAAATCGAAGTCCGACGACAAGTCCATGATCGAAAATTTGCACTTCGTCAAAGACCTCGGCCTGCAAAGTCAGGCGGCGCTCGAAAGCGGCAATCTCGCCGAGTTCGCGCGGCTGATGGACGTGCATTGGCAGCGCAAAAAGCAGCGCAGCGGCGGCATGAGCAATCCCAAGATCAACGAGTGGTATGACCTCGCGCTGGCCAGCGGCGCGCTCGGCGGCAAGCTCATCGGCGCGGGCGGCGGCGGCTTCCTGATGTTTTACGCGGACGACAAGGCCAAGCTGCGCCACGCCATGCGCACGGCGGGCTTGAAGGAAGTGCGCTTCCGATTTGATTTTGAGGGAACGAAACTCGTTATTTCGTGAAAATTTTCAATGGCTGATTTTCTTTTTATCGCTCGTAAATGTTTAGAACCGTTGAGTGAATGCGGTTTCGCATTTGAAGAAGCCCGGCTTCCTCGTGGCGAGGTTCATTTGAAATGTCAGCGCAACTCGGTAACTGTTGATATTGGCTACGAACCATATGGTTCTCCGTCGTGTCGTATTTTCCAAAATGGAAAATTCGAGCGTGAATTGCGAATTGAGTCGGATTTTTCCGGTTTTGGTGCGGGCACTTTGTTGCAAACGCACGAAGAACAAATTGAAATGTATTGCCGAAAGCTTTTGAAGCGACTTGACGATGAACAAATTTCCACCTGACAAATCGCTTGCTGAAATTCCAGTCGCCATTCTCGCGGGCGGACTCGCCACGCGGCTGCGGCCCATCACCGAGAAGATTCCCAAATCGCTCGTGCCCGTTGCGGGCCGGCCCATTCTCGCGCATCAACTGGAAATGCTCCACGCGCAGGGCATCCGCCGCGCCGTGCTGTGCATCGGCTTTCTCGGCGAGATGATTCAAAAGGAATTCGGCAGCGAGGCTTACGGCATCCACTTGGAATATTCCTTCGACGGCGAGAAATTACTCGGCACCGGCGGCGCGATCAAACGCGCGTTGCCCAAGCTCGGCGAGGAATTTTTCATCCTCTACGGCGATTCATATCTGCCGATTCCTTACGCGCCCGTCGCGGAATCTTTTCATCGCAGCGGCAAGCCCGGCCTGATGACCGTCTATCGCAACGAAGGACTTTACGACACGAGCAACGTGGTCTTCGCCGACGGTGAGATTAAGGTTTACGACAAGAAAGTCCGCCTGCCGGAGATGCGGCACATCGACTACGGCTTGAGTCTGTTCAAGTCATCCGTGTTCGCTGGCTACTCGGCGGATGAGAAGTTCGACCTCGCCGAAGTCATGGCGAAGCTCGTCCGCGAAAAGCAACTCGCGGGCTACGAAGTGCCGGAGCGTTTTTACGAAATGGGTTCGCCTGCGGGCTTGGCAGAGTTGGAAGCATTGCT
>Ga0214190_1000099_pt1 | contig 28589 bp, 27 predicted proteins | sample TroBogEpilimnion_41_FD_153028 | JGI IMG/M metagenome (GOLD analysis project Ga0214190, IMG submission 153028) | Freshwater microbial communities from Trout Bog Lake, WI - 15JUL2008 epilimnion | ecosystem: Environmental > Aquatic > Freshwater > Lake > Epilimnion/Euphotic zone | place: Trout Bog...
GTCGGGCTACGCCCGCCTTCCACCGGAACCTTGAGTGGAAACAAAATAACAAACCGAAACCACCGTAAACTGTCTCATCTACAGTGGCATGACTCGTGGGGGCCAATCATAGGGAATGCTGTTGAGCGGATTCCATTCGGGGATGACCCGGTATTCCGCGCAATAATATATGGCAGCCTTGTCGCTATAACGACCGGCGGCATAGGCGCGCATTCGATACAATCCGCCGAGATGAGCACCGGCGTAGTTGGGCGGTGCGTGGGTGATGACAGTTCCTGACGAGGTATTCTGCGCCTGCCAACTAAGGGCATCAGCAGTCCAAAAGGAAAGTGCCAAAACTTGTTGCCGCAGATGCTCGGTCGTTCCTAGATTAAAATATTTATCCCACTCGGCTTCGGCTTCCGACCAGGTGGTGCTGCTGGCAGGCACACCGAAATCGCGCGAAAAGCCAGCTCGCTGGTAACTGCCGTCAGACGGGTTCAAGGAAAAATCGCGATTGTCGTAAACCAAGTCGGTGGTCAGACCAGTTGTTTTGAGATCGGAAATATTTACATTGTCGGAGGTGTTCACAGTCTGCTGCCGGGTGAAAGGTTGAAGATGCATTTCGGTAATGCCGCTTTTCCACGGATTCCAAGTCTCCCCGCCAGTCGCTCCAGAGACCAGCAAGCCTTTGTCCACGACTTGCGTGGGAATTGGATTGTCCCGCACCGCACCCATCGGTAGTTCATATTTGAATGTCAGATAACCGTAAATATCAACGCCGCTGCCGGTCACATAATTTTGGTCGCTGGAACTATTGCTGCCCGCCCGTTGGTTGGGAAATTTAGGGTTTCCGTCAATATAGACATTTTGATTGTTGAAATAGCCGGCGGAGAGCCAAGGATCCAGAAACAGCCGGTCGCAGCCGGGCATTTGAATATCCTTGCCGAGAAAATAAATGGCAGCGGAACCTTCGGTGCCGGCCATGGCGGAAGCCACGTAGGACATTTGTTTCTGTGGCTTGCCACTGGCGCCATACGCCGCGCCAACAGCCGCGCCGAAATACTGGTTGTAGAACGCGTAAGGCAGAAGAAAACTGGCGGGTGCGAAGACGCCATTGGTTCCCACCATGATGGTGGCTCCGGATGCGGACGGGACGACGTTCGCCGCAAGCAACAAGCAAAGGAGTCCGAGGATTTTTATGTGTTTCATGTTTTTATTTTATTGAAGGGATTTGATTTGTGGTCTGCCAGCCGCCGCCGAGCGCTTGATAGAGTTGCACGACGGCGAGCAATTCACCAACCTGCGTTTGGATTTGTTGTTGTTGGGTCGGATAAAGTTCCTGCTGCGCCTGCAACACTTCATAGTAGCTGGCCTTGCCATTGAGATAACGTTGCGTGGCCAAATCTACAGATTCCGCCAGCGCGACCACCGCCTGACCGTCATAAATATTTTCTTCCGCCAATTTCTGGCGCGTGATCAGCGCGTTTGAAACTTCTTGAAGCGCCGTCAACACGCTTTGCTGATAGGCGGCTTTGGCCTCGTCGAATTTAGCTTTTGACGCGCGGTAATTAGCCCGCAACTTGCCGCCTTGGAAAACAGGACCCGACAATGTCCCGCCGAGATCCCACAAATTGCCGGAGCCGCCGGTGAACGAAGATAGTTCAGGACTCGCCCGCCCGAGAAAAGTTGTCAGTCCGATTTGTGGAAAAAAATTCGCCACACTTACGCCGATTTCCGCGTTGGCCGCAATCAATGATTGTTCGGTCGCCAGAATGTCAGGGCGACGACGCAGGAGTTCACTGGGCAAACCGGCCGGTATCTCCGGTGTCGGCTGCGGCTGATTCGTCAGGGAATTACGAACAATCGGACCGGGGTTGCGACCGAGTAAAACATTGAGCTGATTTTCGGTGGTCGCGATTTGAATTTCCAATTGCGGAATCAACGCGGCCGCATTGGCCAACGCGGCGGCAGCGCGGTCCGTCTCTAGTTTTGAGGCGACACCGTTAAATAATCGGTCATTAAAAATCTGATAGCTGCCGGCATAGGCATTGGTGGCGGCCCGTTGAATTTCCAAAGCCTGATCCAATCCCAATAATTTGAAATACGCGCTGGCAACTTCACTTACCAAGCTGATCATGACGCCGCGACGGGCGGCATCGGTGGCGAGAAATTGCGCACGGGCAATGTCAGGAAAAATCCGAGACACACAACGGATACGACAACTATGACCGGCTTGAAAATAACTGTTTTGTATTTCATCAGAAAAACTTTCGACACGAACACTATCATAAATTAACAACCACAAAAGAACCCCGTTGAATCTTGCCGGTCGCCAATTCCAATGATACCCGCAAATTACCGTGCGCACGAAGTGAGACGCGCAACATGAAGTTTCATTCCACCTCGCAACTGAACCAGCCACACGTCACCCAACCCCTGCCCCGCACAATCTCGAAGCCGGCCTCGACCACATCGAGATACATTTCTTTGCTGAAATACGGACGTCCCTCCAGCAGCCGGAAGAAATCCGCCATGTCCGCGTTCAGGCTGCCTTCGGCCGGCAGCTTGGCGGTTCGCTCGTGCGGCATGAACGAATAGACATAGTAGCCCGCCGGAGCGTTTGTGCCCGCCCACAAGTCAAACGAAACGTCCTCCACCTTGATGATATTGGTGGCAATCATCTTGCCGATAGGCGTGGAATTATTACCTGTCCACACCATCACTTCCAGTTGCGGCGTGGCCTTCTTGTCGTCGTTCCGCAAAAACAGGTCGTAGGCGAAATCGCCGTGGAGATCGTCGCCGCCGCAGTTGTAGGAGAAAGCGCATTGAAGGCTATTGATTTCGGATAACCTCTTGGGGAACAGGTTGTCCTTTGCCGGATTGAAACCGTAATGCCAGCCGCGCACGCTCGCGGGATAACCGTAAAGGCTGTTGGTTGCGAAATTAAAACTGGCCGTCCACTGCGGGACATCATTCGTGCCCGGATACCAGCCAATTTCCTGGCCGCTGAAGTTGTTGTTCCACGCGTAATACGGTGGATAGACGTTGAAATGCCGCCGGGCGCGGCGCGGCTTTTCCTCCGGCGGCAACTGGCCGGTCAGCGCGCGGTAAATTTCCGCCGCCATCAGCTTCGCACCTTCGTCGTTCGGATGGACGGTGTCGGGAAATAACTCCTCCCTGCCCGCCAGCGCGGAATGCAAATCAATCACGCCCGCGCCGGCTTCCTCGGCCACCGTGTGGATCATCGGAATCATCTCCTCGCGGATCGTTTTTTCATTGATGCCCCAGCGGCCGGGAAAATCCGGCGTCGGATAGCAGATGAAAATTTTCGCCGCCGGATTGACCTGACGAAACGCGGCGATCATGTCCTGGTAATCGCCGATGAAATCACCTTTGTGCTGCCAGTTATTGACGGCATTGGTTGCGTCGAGGCTGCCGTCATTGGGATGTTTGCTATCGTTCGCGCCAAAATCAATGACCACGATGTCCGCCTTGAAATCCAGCGCGTTGGTGTAGGCCGGCCGCGCGATGTAAGGATAATCGCCGCGACGCAGCACCGTCGTGGAACTCACGCCGAAATTGCGGACTTCATAATTAGTTCCGAGCCACTGGCCCAGCCGCGCCGGATACGTCTGCTGCAAGCCCCAGCCAAACGTGATGCTGTCGCCCACGCACGCCACGCGCGTGACCTCGGCGGCGGCCAGATAGCCGGTGAACAAAATCGCCGCCACGCTGGCCCGCTTAAATGCGGCGCAGATAAAAGAATTCATGCAGGGCGTGGTTATTTGGCGTGCAGATTGAAGTCGCCGCGCAACCGAAGGTCGCGTGATGAACTGCCGATCAAAATCTCGAAGGTGTCATTGTCCGCCACCCACGATTTTTTGCCGTCGTCATAATACTCAAACGCGGCTTTGTTCAGCGGGATGGAAACCGTCTGCTTCTCGCCCGGCTGGAGGAAAACTTTTTTGAAGCCTTTCAATTCCTTTTCCGGGCGCATGAGCGCGGGATTTTTTTGGTGGATGTAAAGCTGCGCGACTTCCGCGCCGGCGACCTTGCCGGTGTTCTCAATCTCAAACTGCGCGGTCACGATCTCGTTCGTGCCGCTGGCGGGAATCAATTTCAGGCCGGAATACTTGAACGTCGTGTAGCTCAAGCCGAAACCGAACGGAAACTGCGGCTCGATGCTCTTCGTGTCGAACCAACGGTAGCCGACGAGCAATCCTTCCGCGTAAGTCACTGTGCCGTTCGTGCCGGGATAATTGCCGAGCGCGTGCGCCGGCGAGTCCGACAATTTTTTTGGAAATGTCGCGGGCAGCTTGCCGGACGGATTCACGTCGCCGAACAAAACCTTGGCAAGCGCGTTGCCGCCCTCCATGCCCGGATACCACGCCTGCAACAGCGCGGGAACTTTTCCAAGCCATGAATCCATCTCCACCATCGTGCCTTCGAGGACGACGACGGTTTTCGGATTCGCCGCGACGATTTTGGAAATCAACTCGTCCTGGCCGTAAGGCAACTTCATGTCCTTGCGATCCGCGCCTTCGCAGTCAAATCCTTTGTCGTGGTTCAAGCCGCCGATGTAAATCACCGCGTCCGCCGACTTCGCAGCGGCGATGGCGCGCTCGGTCAAATCCGCGCCGCCATCTTTGCGATAGCCTTCGGAGTAAATCACGTTCACCTTGCCACCCGCACGCTTCACGATGCCGTCGAGCGGGTTGATTTCGTAAAACGCCTTGATGCCGGAGCTGTCGCCGCCGTGCGCGTGCAGGCGCGTCGCATTCTCACCAATGACGGCAATGGTTTTCAGCTTCGCCGCATCGAGTGGCAGCAAGTTGTTCTCGTTCTTGAGCAGAACAATTCCCTCCTCGGCCACGCGGCGCGCGACAGTCTGATGCGCGGCGGTGTTGAGCGAACCGGTTTTGCGGCCGGCATCGAAAACGTGCGTGGCGAACATGACGCGCAAATTGCGCCGGACTTTCTCGTCGAGGCCTGACTGCGAAAATTCGCCGCGCTGCAAGCCGTCGCGGTAAGGCTTTGCCAGAAAGAAGTCGTCGTATTTTTTCTCCGTGCCCATTTCGAGGTCGAGACCGTTCAGCACGGCCTGTTTTGTGTCGTGCGTGCCGTCCCAATCCGACATGACGAGGCCTTGGTAACCCCATTCGTCCTTCAGGATTTTGTTGAGCAGGTAATCATTGTGGCAGCAGTGCTGGCCGCGAAGCTGGTTGTAAGCGCCCATCACCGACCACACGCCACCGTCCTGCACGGCGGCCTTGAATGCGGGCAGATAAATTTCCCGCAGCGCGCGTTCGTCCACCTCCACGTTGATCGTGCCACGGTCGGTTTCCTGGTTGTTCAGCGCGAAATGTTTCACGCACGAGGAAATGTCCTGCGACTGTTCGCCGCGAATGTAGCCGGAACACATCATGCCGGAGAGAAACGGATCTTCGCCGAGGTATTCAAAATTCCGGCCGCACAGCGGCGTGCGCAGAATGTTCACGCCCGGTCCGAGCATGATGTCCTTGCCGCGCCAGCGCGCCTCCTGCCCGATGGCTTCGCCTTCGCTAAAACCGAGTTCTGGATTCCAGGTCGCGGCGAGACAAATGCCCGACGGCATGGCGGTGGAAAAATCATCCGTGCGCCCGGCGGGATTCCAGGTATCCGGCCCGATGTCCTCGCGCACGCCGTGCGGACCGTCGTCCAGCCAGCGACGCGGAATGCCCAGACGCGGAATCGCGGCGGTGGTGAACTTGGAATCAGCGTGCAAGATGGAAATTTTTTCTTCTAGCGTTAGCCGCGAAAGCAGATCGTCCACACGCGCTTCCAGGGGCTGGCTGGCATCTAGATAAGGCGGTTGGGTCTCCGCGCCGAAAGCTGGAACCGTTTGCCATGCCAGCGCAATACAGATTGCGCCAGCCCGTAAAAGATGGATTCTCATGACGATTAATATAAATACAAACAACTTCCAGTCATGTCGTCAAAATTACTTATCTCGAAGCACCGCTTCGCAATAGAACAATTGGCCGCTACCAGGCCGACTTATTGGCTGCTGGTTAGGCGGTAGTATTACTGAGGAAAATTCGTCGTGGATAAATCCCACCATTGAAAGCGACCGCCTTGGTCGACTACGACGTTCGTCACGACCGTCCATAAAACCGGTGGCAAGAGGTTTTGCACATTCAAGTTATAGGTCACAAGCTGATCCCGAAGCTGGACATGTTTGGAGGTGTTACCCAGCCAACATATCCAAATCCGAGCAAATCAAGGTAATCCATTTTCATTCAAGCCATCCAAGCGTTCAACACTATAAAAACAATTTGACAGCTTTCAAATTTAATATCAATCTATCCGCATCCGTTGATTTGACGGACTCATAAAGAGTGGTTGAGGGACTGGCCCGCTGACACCACGGCAACCGATTGAATTTAGTTTCAATGACAGGTGCCAATTCCAGCTCGAGCATCATTAGCTTGGGAAAAAATGAGAAGAGCACAACCGTTTTGTCGCCCCTTCTCCTTGTGAGTCGGGGCTTTTTTATTGCCCCGCATAAGATTGTAGCGGCGGTCTATGACCGCCGACCGTTGAACGAATCAAACGCTGCGACAGTCATAGACTGCCGCTACAGAAATAAAATTTATGTCTGAAAAGCATCAAGGTTACATGAAGGCGCTCAAGTGCCGCGAATGCGGACGCGAATACCCGCTCGAAGCCACGCACGTCTGCGAATTCGACTTCGGTCCGCTCGAAGTCGCCTACGATTACGATCGCATCAAGAAATCGCTCTCCCGCGAAATCATCGCGTCGCGTCCGAAAACCATGTGGCGTTATCGCGAGCTGCTGCCCATCGCGGGCGAACCGACTGTTGGCCCGCTCGTCGGTTTCACGCCGCTCGTCAAGGCCGACCGCCTCGCGAAGGCCCTCGGCATCCGTGAACTCTACGTCAAGAACGACGCCGTCAATTACCCCACGCTCTCGTTCAAAGATCGCGTCGTCAGCGTCGCCTTGAGCCGTGCGAAGGAACTTGGATTCAAGACCGTCGCATGCGCCTCGACCGGCAACCTCGCAAACTCCGTCGCCGCGAATGCCGCCAGCGCCGGATTGAAGAGTTACGTTTTTATTCCGTCCGATTTGGAACAAGGCAAGATTCTCAACTCGCTCATCTATGGCTCCAACGTCATCGCCATCAAAGGCCATTACGACGAAGTGAATCGGCTCTGCGCGGAGATCGCCGGCAAATTCGGCTGGGCGTTTGTGAACGTCAATATGCGCCCCTACTACGCCGAAGGCTCCAAGAGCATGGCGTATGAGATCGCCGAACAACTCGGCTGGCGCGCGCCCGATCACACCATCGTGCCGATGGCGTCCGGTTCGCTGCTTACCAAGATCCACAAAGGCTATCAGGAACTCGCGAAGGTCGGCCTCATCGCTGAATCGTCGCCGAAGATTTACGGCGCGCAAGCCACCGGCTGCTCGCCGATCTCCACCGCGCAACGTGCCGGCCTGGATTTCTTCAAGCCCGTGAAGCCCGACACGATTGCGAAATCGCTCGCCATCGGCACGCCGGCCGACGGTTTCTATGCGCTCAAGGTAATGCGCGAAACCAACGCCGCAGCCGACGACGTGACCGACGACGAAATCCGCGACGCGATCAAGCTGCTCGCCGAGACGGAAGGCATTTTTGCCGAGACCGCCGGCGGCGTGACCGTGGGCGTGGCCAAGAAACTCATTGCGTCCGGCAAGATTCCGAAGGATTCTTCCGCCGTCATCTGCGTCACCGGCAACGGTCTCAAGACCTTGGATGCCGTCAACGGTTACTGCGGCAAACCGCGTGAAATCAAGCCGAGCCTGCGCGAGTTCGAAGCGCTGCTGGCGCATGAAGAAAAAGTGAATGCGTAAAACAAAATATGACTGAACCAAGTCTTCCAAAGCGACCTGAAATTGAAGAACCTTTATTGAAGGAAATAATTCAGCTCGGCGGTTCTATAATTTTCTCCAAGCAAGGAAGACATTTAGAAATTATTTTGGCTAAACAATTCGGATTGTCAGACGAAGTTCGTGATTTTCACGCGCCTAATTATCACTCTAAAGGACATCGCAAGTGGAGAAATCATATTCAGTTTGTCCGCGATGACCTTGTAAAGAAGAGCCAAATTGATGATTCGATTGATGACCGATGGACTGTTACAGATTTAGGATATCAGCGTTTAGGCCTTTCAAAAAATGCCGAAGTAAAAAGTTAATTATTTAAATTTTATGCCAAAAAAAGTCCGCATCCCCACGCCGCTCCGCAAGTTGACCAACAACGAGGAGCTGGTCGAAGTCAACGCCGCCAACATCGGTGGAGCCATTGATGAACTGCAAGCGCGGTTCCCCGGCATCGCCGAACGTCTGGTGGACGATAAAGGCGAAGTCCGCCGTTTCGTGAACGTCTATGTGAACGAGGAAGACATCCGCTTCCTCCAAAACCGCGAGACGCCGCTCAAAGACGGCGACGAAATCAGCATCATCCCCGCCATCGCCGGCGGCTAGCATTTATGGCCACGCCCAAAAAGAAAGTCTCCGCCACCAAACCGAATTCGCCGACGCAACAGCGCCTGTGGCTGATGTATCCGCCCAAGCTGATCAAGAAGCCGTTCATCTGGGAGGTCGGCCACAAGTTCAAGGTCGTGACGAACATCCGCCAAGCCACGGTGACCGATGAAATCGGCATCGTCTGTCTCGAACTCGACGGCACGCACAGCGAAGTCGCCAAGGCCATCAAATGGCTGGTGAAACAAGGCGTGAACGTGGAGCCGGTGGAGATCGGCATTGTCGCTGGCTAATAAATTTGTGGGGACAAACGAGCGGCGCGGATTGATTTCCGCGTCGCTTTTTATTTTGGCAGACGAAGACAGGTTTGTGTCGCGTCACAAAAAAATTTCCGTAAAATCCGCCGCGTGTTGAAGCCGTTCATTCATTGGATGGAAAGTCAGGGCGCGTGGACGCCGTGGCTGTTCCTGGCGCTGTTCCTCGTGGCGTCGTTCCTGATGATTTGGCGGCTAGAAGCGATGAGCGCAGGCGGTTTCGAAGGCACGGTGCTCGGCACGCTGGTCATGCCGTATTGCTCGGGCATGGGCAATTTGATTTTCGCCTTCATCCTCGGTCAAACGGGCGGCAGCGGCGCGGACGTAATGATTAATTCACTCGTCAACAACATCACTAACATGACGCTTGTGCTCGGCTTGCCCGCAATCATCTGGGGCATCAATGTCCTGCCGAAAACAAAATCCGGCGCGAACAAAAAGAAAAAATCCGAGGTCAAGCTCAAGGCCAAAACCGAGGTCAAGCTCAAGGCCAAAACCGAGGCGAAGGTCGAAGCCAAAACCAGCGGCAAAGGCGGCAAGGAACATGAATTGAACCGGCTCTCGCTGTTGCTCACGTTGACGGCGGTTTTATTTTTCACCGGCGCGGTGTGGGCGCTCGGTCGCAAAGGTAGTTTGAACTTCAACGACGGTTTGGTGCTGGTGGGATTGTTTTTATTCTGGCAGGTGTTTCACATTTTTGAAGTGCTGAAGGCGAACGTGCGTCAGGGCAAATCAAGTTTCAACCTGATGCTGCCGGTGAACCTCGCGCTGCTCGCAGTCGGTGCGTATGCGATTTACCTCAGCACGGATTGGCTCGTCGCGTGGGTTTCGCACATTCACACCGGTTTCATCAGCGCCAAACACATCGGCTGGTTGAGCGGTTGGCTGATGGTGTTGCCGAATGCGCTGTTGGCGCTTTATTACGGCTGGCGCAAACAGCCCGAAGTCGTCTATGCGTCGCAGGTCGGTGACGCGCACGTGTCCATTCCGCTTTGCCTTGGAGTTTACGCGCTGTATCACACGATGGCGATGCCAGCGTTTTTTCAGACGGGCATGTTCCTGCTACTTGGCGCAACGGTTTTGCATATGTTGTTCGTCGCAGTGTTCGGACGCTTGCCGCGCATCGCCGGTTTTGCGCTGGTCATCGCGTATGGCTACTTTCTGAAAAAAGGTTTGCTGGGCTGAACCGGAATGAAAGATTGAACTTGGCCGTTCACCGGACATATAATTTGCCAATAATTTAATGAGCGCGTTTCAAATCATCTTCACGCCCACCGCCGCGTCTGAACTCGCGCGGATGCCCAAGGAATTACAATTGCAAATCCTCGGCGACTTTCGCGGCTTGCCGCAACAGGTCGTCGGCAGCGAACTCGAAGATTTTGGCAAACTGGAAAGTGACGGGCACACGCTGCACCGCTTTCGCATCGGCGATTATCGGGTTTATTTTGAGCGCCACCCGCTCGGCGTGCTCGTGCACCGCGTCATGAGCAAAAATACGCTCAAGGATTTCTTTTTTCGTTCCGGCATCAAAGTTGGTGAAGATCAGGCCTTGCAGGAAAACCCGAAATTCTGGGAACTCATCGAAACCGCTAAAAGCACGGAAGCTAAATAAAGTTTTCGGTGAATACCGGCGGCAGGAATTTTCCATTCTTGCACTGAAGCGGATTCAATTTATTCTTTTCGCGCTAAAATTTTATGAACTACAAAATCTCCCAACGCGCCGCGTCACTCGCGCCTTCGCTCACTCTGGCCATTGATTCCAAAGCCAAGGCGATGAAGGCGGCAGGCGAAGATGTCGTCGGCTTCGGTGCGGGCGAACCTGATTTCGATACGCCGCAACACATCAAAGATGCGGCTGCCAAAGCGCTCGCCGCCGGATTCACCAAATATACTCCGAGCAGCGGCATTCCCGAATTGCGTGAAGCCATTGCCGCCAAATTTTTGCGTGAGAACGGACTCACTTACAAACCGTCGCAAATCATCGTGAGCTGTGGCGGAAAACATTCCTGCTACAACGTCATTCTCGCAACGTGCGAAGTGGGCGACGAAGTGATCATTCCCGCGCCCTATTGGTTGAGCTATCCCGAAATGGTCAAACTCGCGGGAGCAACGCCGGTAATTTTGCCGACCACGGACAAAACGGAATTCAAAGTGACGCCGGACCAATTGCGCGCGGCCATCACGCCGAAGACACGTTTGTTCGTGCTCAACTCGCCGAGCAATCCGACTGGCTCGGTTTACACGCCGGAAGAAACGAAAGCCCTCGGCGACATCTGCGTGGAAAAAGGCGTTCTCATCATGAGCGATGAGATTTACGAACACTTGCTTTACGATGGTGCTAAGGTCAAGAGCGTCGCGAGTTTCTCGCAAGCGCATTACGACCACACCATCATCGTCCACGGTTTGGCGAAAGCGTATTCCATGACCGGTTGGCGTTTAGGTTTTCTCGCCGCCCCGGAACCGATTGCGAAAGCGATTGATGCCGTGCAAAGCCACAGCACTAGCAACCCGACTTCCTTCGCCCAAAAAGGCGGCGTCGAAGCACTCAACGGCTCGCAAGCGCATCTGCCGGTTTGGTTGGCGGAATACGACAAGCGCCGTCGTTACGCCCACGCGAAACTGAATTCCATGCCCGGTATCACCTGTGTCAATGCAAAGGGCGCATTCTATTTGTTCCCGAATATTTCCAAAACCGGTCTCAAGTCTGCCGAATTCTGCGCGAAATTGTTAGAACAGGAAAAAGTCGCCGCCGTTCCCGGCATCGCCTTCGGCGCGGACGACTACATTCGCTTGAGCTACGCGACGAGCCTCGCGAACATTGAAAAAGGCTTGGAGCGCATGGATAGGTTTGTGCGCACGCTGGTGAAATAATTTATTTCAACGTCCCCCAAGGCCGCGAGCAATCGCGGCCTTTTTATTTTCATGAATGAATCAGCAAAAATTGGATGGAAAGAATTCCGCCAATGGATGAATATAACGACATGGCCGACGAGCAAGACAACACAATCGCTTTGGTTTCCGTGGGGAAAATTCAGAAGGATTGGAATGACCTGACGTTGCGCGTGGCGCAGTCGGAAACTGAACGCAACGCGCTGGCGCAGGAAAATAAAGCGCTGCGGACGTTGCTGGAACGCGTCATCGAGCACCGCCAGAAATCCCACGGCGAGCTCGTCACCTTGCTTACGACACTCGTCAGTAAATTGCCGCTCAACGACGTTGGCGTGATCGTCGCACGTCTGATGGAGCACAATCAAAATGTCGCCGCGGTCAGCGCCAGCCTGATCAAAGGCAAACTTGAAGACAACATGCTTCAACCCGCCCTCCTCAAAAATCTCGACAAGACTAAACGCGATCTCGCAGTGGCAGCCAAAGCGGAAGTGGAAGCGTTGCTTAAATTGGATACGCCATTTGAAACATGCCTACTGCAATCACTGCTCGAAAAGCCGGACAACTTTTTCTCGCCGGCGTTCGCCCGCGCCAATCGCGGTTTCGTTAAAAGCCAATTGCCGCGCGAACGCATTCTCAAGGACTTCGGCACGGATGCATTGATATTTTTTAAGGATGTGACAACGGATGTGAAGTTCAATCCGCGCCCGAAACCGGAAGAAATCATGCTGACGTTCAAACCGGAGTTCGCCGAATTACTTGCGCAAAATCCCGCGTGCACCCATCGGAAAGAGCTGGAGTTGTTGCACAAGAAAATTCTGCAAAGCCGCGAGAATAATGAACATTCACGCGCGCAAAAAAATGCCTTCCTGCGCCTCTCGTTTTTTCTCGAACTGCTGCACTACTACGAAAACCAAAGCACAGAATCGCCCGACGTGGTGTTCGCGCAACGTTTGCCGCCCGTGATTGAGCAGCTTGCGATTACCGGCGAACGCGACACTTTAGACGAAAAATTATTGCTCGCTGCCGAAACTTTGCTCGCGATGATTATCAACACCGATCATCGCAAGGCCGTCGTCAACAACATCGGCAAGGCCGGCGGTCTCGCGCGCATCTTGCGCTATACGCTCACGTTCCGCGCCGAACAACTTTCCGACGCGGATCCGCTGACGCAGGAGTGCATCAAACATTTGATTCCGCAAGGTAGCGCGCCCACGCCCGCCGCGCTGGCGACCGTGTTACGATTGTTCAATCCGCACATGCAACAAGCCTGCATCCGCGCCATCAATGCGACGGATCGCTTGCGCAAAGAAGACGCAGCAAAACTTGGCAAAGCCGTTGCGCAGGAACTCGGCCTCAAGGACGTTCTCGAAAAATTGAATGAGCAGTCCACGCTCTCGCCCGAACGCGAACGTCAACTCGCATGGGATCAGATCAAAGATTTGATTGGCTCGCGCGCCACGCCCAACGAAGTCATCGCGACCATTCGCAAACGTCTGCACGGTCGTTACGAAGCCGATGAAGTAAAGGCCTGCTGGCTGGTGCTCACCGAGGCCGATGCGCTGGTGTTCGTGCGCGTCTTCTGTCTGTTTCCGTATATGCCCGACGGTCAGGCCGATCCGCTTGCGCGGCCGATTCTGGAAACGTTCGTCACGCGCCTCATGCACGAAAAATACGCCGCCACTTACGCGAAGGTTATTGCCGCGCTGAAAAATCTTCACAAGGTCAAGGCTGATAGCCCCGCGCTCGTCAACTTTGTTGCGCTCGTAAAATGGGTGGATGGCGAAGCTGCCGCCAAACTCGCCAAAGACATCGGCATGACCGCGTAAATTGGCAAAAACAATTTTGGTTGGAATAAAATATTATGTCCGCGACGGAAATTCTCCTGCCCGTCCGCGACTACGATCTCGCCGCCACGCTGGATTCCGGACAAGTTTTTCGCTGGCAAAGCGTGGGTGATTCATGGCACGGCGTTGTCGGCAAACATTTCGTTCAGCTTACACAAAGCAATGACGGCATTCATGCCCTCGCCTCTAAACCGGTGAAGGATTGGAATTTTCTCCGTCAATTTCTCCAAACTGAAACTAACCTTGCCGCCATCCTGAAAACTTTTCCCGACGATGAACCCATGCGGCAAGCCCTCGCCGCCTGTCGCGGCTTGCGCCTGCTCCGGCAAGACCCGTGGGAATGTCTCGCGTCATTCATACTTTCATCCACCAAGCAAATCGTTCAAATCCGTCAGATTGTCGCCCTGCTCTGCGAACGATTTGGCGAGCCTTGCGCCGCCACAGGCTACGCCAGTTTTCCAACTCCGGAAAAAATTGCAGCAGCACCCGAACTCCAATTACGTGACTGCAAAATGGGTTTTCGCGCGCCCAGCCTGCTCGCCGCCGCACGACAAATCGCCAGTGGGGAATTTGATTTGGAGAAAATTCGTGAAATGAACTATTCCAAAGCACGTCAGGAATTGATGAAGTTGCGCGGCGTTGGTGGAAAAATTGCCGACTGCGTTTTACTTTTCGGCTACGGCTTCGACACCGCATTTCCGGTGGATGTATGGATTGAACGCGCATTACAGGAACTATATTTTCCGCGGCGACGTGCCAGCGAAAAACGCCTCCGCTATTTTGCCGCCACCCATTTCGGTCCGCACGCCGGCTACGCGCAGCAATATCTTTTTCACTATATGCGGACGAAAAAGAAATGATCGCGTGTTAGGTAAGAAAATCCCGCTGCAACCGCGTCATTAAATCATTAACTGCCAGCATCAATTCGCCGTGCCGTTCCGCGTTCGACTCGTTTGCCAAATCAATCGGCGCACTCATCGCCGCCGCATAACGATGCGTTAGCGCCATTTGTTCATCACGTTGCCCCAGCGAAAATAGAAGCTCGCGCACTTTTGCCGCCTGATCTTTTGCGGCAGAAATTTTCTTTAAGGCCACTGCTGCCGTCATTTCATCGGCTTCAACGCGTTTCAACAATCTGCATTCGAAAGTGCGGCAACGTTTCGGTCGGTCGGCGTATATACCGCAGAGCTTTCCATCGTAACACGCGCACGGCTGTGCGAACGCCAGCTTCCCCTGGCCTTTCTTTTCCAGCGTCAAGCCTAGCTGCTTCAATCGCTTTGCGTCATCGCCTGCGCGCAATTCTACGTCCGCAAATAACGTGCTGTCGCAGCACAGACCGCAGTTCGGACACAGTTGTTCAATGCCGTTCATCGCCAAAAATGTTTCGGATATTTTCGCGCCAGCTCAGATTTGATTTTGGGATAATGCTCGCGCCAGAAGCTTGCCATGTCTTGTGTCACTTGGATCGGTTTCATCCCCGGCGTCAAAATGTGCACCGTCACCGGCACGCGACCGAGTGCGATTTTCGGCGTCTGATTCACATCGTAAAGCTCTTGAATTCGTAGTGAGATGAATGGCGACTTGCCGGTTTCATAATTCACCTTGGGCGTGCGGCCATTCGCCAGCGTCAACCGTTCCGGCGCATGTTTATCCAACAGTTCTCGCTGCATGGGCGAAAGCCACGACATCACAATCGGTTTCACTTCGCGTTCCTTGATGTCTTTGTAACTCACCGCACCGTGACAAAGCTGCTCAATGATGGATTTTTTATCTTCGTCGGTGATGGCCGGCAACTGCAAGTCAGCACATTCCTTGCACAACAAATTCAACCGCGCCAGCCATTGCTCGACGTGATGATCCCAATTCGGCAAAAGCAAACGACCGGCCAAAATTTCATCCGCCAGTAAACGCGCAGCAGCGTCGGCGGGCGGCGGGTCAATGCGTTTGGCTGCCAGCGCCAGATCGCGAAAACGTAATAGTTCTGCGGCTAAAACCCGTTTTTGCTGTGCATCGAATTGGACGTGCAAGTCGGATTTGATGTCGTCAGGAAATAATTCGCGGAGCCACTCGACTTCTATCGCGGTGCCAAGCGAGAGGATGGTGTTCACCTCACGGTCGCGACCTTCAATCTCACGAATTTCCGCCGCGACAAAAAGCGGACGGTTCTGCACCACACTTTCGCGCGCGAGCACACCACGCCGTCCGCGAACGAGTTCGCAGCGCAACGTGCCTTGATCCATCCGCCGTGCCACGCGGTCGCTGAAGCCGATAAGAATACATTTCTGCAAATTTTCGTCCTTCACCTCATTGGGTTTTGTGTCGAGACCTTCCGCTTTCGCGATGCGAAGAAATTGATCAAACAACGGCCCGACCTGTTTGGCTGTGACGGCGTGGATGCCCAGCTTGCGGCACGCATCCACGCGGAATTGGTTGTTGAATGCGAAACTCCACGCGCGCATGAGAATCCAAAAATCGGAAGTCGCCTGTTCGCCGAGCAAATCTTCGCGAGCGGAGTCCACTTCTTTGCCGCAATTTCGCAAAAGCAAATCTCGTCCTTGCGTCAGCGCCGCCACGAGACACGCCTGATAAACACACCCGTATTCTTGCGCCGCCAACAACATGCGCGCGTAACGCGGGTGCAACGGAAACGCCAGCATTTTCCGACCAATTGGCGTGATGGCTTTGTTCTTATCGAGCGCGCTCAAGTCCGCGAGCAATTCTTCCGCGTGCGCGAGTGAAACCTCATCCGGCTTTTCTAACCAGCGGAATTTCCGCAAATCATCCACGCCGGACGCTTTCAGAGTCAGCACAACTTCGGACAAATCAAGCCGCTTAATCTCCGGCAATTCCTGAACGGCACGGTGCGCATGTTCCTCGCGCGACCACAAACGCATGCATACGCCTGGCGCCGTTCGTCCCGCACGTCCGGCGCGTTGGTCAGCGGACGATTGTGAAATTTTATCAATCAGCAGCGTGTTGATGCCGCGGTTCGCGTCATAGCGCGCGACCCGCGCGAGTCCGGAATCAATGACCAAACGCACGCCATCAATCGTCAGCGAGGTTTCGGCAACGTTCGTGGCGACGACGACTTTGCGTTTGTCATAACGCGCGACGGCAGCGTCTTGATCGCGTGGCGGCAATTCGCCGTGCAGCGGCAGGAGAATAAATCCCTTGGCCTCGCTCGTGTGGCGGATGGCCTCGATGGTCTGCGCGATTTCAAAACCGCCGGGCATGAAAACGAGCACGTCGCCTTCGCCACCACGATGGACATATTGGCTGAACGCATCCGCCGCCTGTTCCCAGACCGGACGTTTGTCAACGTAGGCGGGCAGTTCGGCATATTCGTGTTCCACTGGAAACATCCGACCTTCGGACGCGAGCTTGGCACACGGCGAAAGATATTTTTCCAACTCGCCCGCGTTCAACGTCGCGGACATGACAGCAAGCATCAAGTCGGGCCGAAATTTTTCCTGCTGATCTAGGGCCTGCGCGAGCGTGATATCGCCGTAAAGATGGCGCTCGTGAAATTCGTCGAACAGAATCGCCGAGACGCCGCGCAGTTGCGGGTCGTCAATCATCTGGCGCAACAAAACGCCTTCGGTCACAAAACGGATTTTCGTTTTGGCCGACGTGACATTTTCAAAGCGGATTTGATAACCGACTTCCTCGCCTAGTTTCACACCAAGTTCGTGCGCAACGCGTGCGGCCAGCAAGCGCGCCGCGAGTCGGCGCGGTTGCAGGACGACGACCTGTCCATCGCCGAGCAATCCGTGCTTGAGCAACATCTGCGGAACCTGCGTGGATTTGCCGGAACCGGTTGGCGCGGACAAGATGAGTCGCTTGTCACTTTGCAGTCGAGCGATGATGTCGCGCTCGATTTCGTAAATGGGCAAACGGTCGGCCATGAAGTTGAAAGATTAAACGAACCGGCGACCGGACAGAAATTTTTCCGCAGAATTTTTAACTCGCTGCCAACTCTGCAGCCCGCACGGTATTTTGCAACAGCATAGCAATCGTCATCGGGCCGACACCTCCGGGATTGGGCGTGATTTTTCCGGCGATGGGTTGGACGTTTGCATAATCCACGTCACCGACAAGTTTGGTGCCGGTCTTGGAAGTTGCGTCGGGAATGCGATTCACGCCCACGTCCATGATGACCGCACCGGGCTTGACCATGTCAGCTTTAACAAAATGCGCCACGCCAATCGCCGCAATAATGATGTCTGCGCACAAACAATGTTCTTTTACATTCCGCGTTGCCGAATGGCAAATCGTCACCGTGGCATTGGCGTTCTTGCCTTTCTGACAAAGCATCGCCGCCATTGGCTTGCCAACAATGTTGCCGCGGCCGAGCACGACGACTTCCGCGCCATCGGTCTTCACACCGGAACGCGCGAGCAGTTCCATCACGCCCGCAGGCGTGCACGGTTTAAAACCCGTTTCGTCGCCCAGCATCAATTTACCAACGTTCACTGGATGAAAACCGTCAACGTCTTTCGTTGGCAGCACGGTGGAAAAAACTACTGATTCACGGATTTGTTTCGGCAATGGCGCTTGCACCAAAATGCCATGCAGGTGGGCTGCGGAATTTAATTTGCCGATAAGTGCGAGCAAATCTTCTTCAGAAGTTTTTTCCGGCAGGATGTGTGTTTCCGAAACGATGCCGAGTTCGGCGCAGGCTTTTTCCTTACGGCCGACGTAAACTTTTGAGGCCGGATCTTCGCCCACACGCACGAACGCGAGACCGGGAACAATGCCGCGTTGTTTCAACGCCGCAACTCGCACCGCGAGTTCCTGCTGGATTTGCGCCGCGATGGCGCGTCCATCAACGACGTTGGTGTTGTTGTTGGCTTGCACGGGGGCTGGCAACGCGGTTGATCGGCAGTGAGTTGGTCGAGATGACGTAAATCTTCTGGATAGTCAGCACCGGCGTATCCGCCCAACGCGCTGAAATACCTTCTTCACCCGTGACGATCACTTGGAAGCCATAGTAACGAGAGATATCCAGATTGGTGCTGGTCGAATAAAGGTAGTTGATGGCGTTGCCGCTATCCAAATCAAACAGTTCGTAAGCGGTCGGCGCCACCAAACTGCTGGACGAACGAACAAAACCTTCATGCGAAACCACGCGGGGCGGCGGCGGCGGCAGATTCGTGTCCACAACCGAAGCTGTGGCATTGGTGTCCGTTACCGTCGGCGCATTGGTCGAGGCGGCTGCCGTTGTATTTGCCTCAACCGCCGGCGTTGTGCCGGGCTGGGCAATAATCGGTGTCGCATCCGTCACCGTGCTCGCCGTAGGCGGCGGGACAACTACCGGAGTTTCCGCCACCACCGGCGCGGCGTTGGTCGGCTCAACCACCGGCGCAGCTTCCTGCTTCAAATACATTGCCGCCACAAACGCAAACGCGTTCGTCGGCGTTTCGATTTGCGTCCAGTCGCCCTTGGCCGAAAGTTCGCTGACCGAAGCGCCTTTTTCCAACACGCCCAGCACGCTGTAATTCTCACTCGGACCGGCGCGCAAATTCAGCTTCTTCACTGAAACGGTTTTATTCGTCGCATCTACAAATTTGGAATTCACCCAGACCTTAGTGCCGGTCGGCAAAGAAATTTTTGCCCACTGCGCCGGTTCATCTGCAGCGTGCTTATCGAGGGTGATTTGAGCAATCACCGTGACGCTGTCGCCGCTTTTCAAATGACCGACCACTTCGCCTTTCAAACCAGCCTGACCACGCACATTGAGATTAGGCGAAACCACCGTGGCTGAACCTGCCACGAGTGCGGACGCCGGTTCAGAAATCTTTTTGACGGCTTTTTTCTTGTGCGTCACCGGCGCTTTTTTCTTGGGCGCGGGCACGACCGCGTTCGTTTCCACCACCGCCGGAGCCGCCGGAGCCACCGTTGCGGGCGCGGGAATTTCCGGCAACGCATTCGTGCTCACTTGCGCCACGGCAGACGTGGCAATCATTGTTCCCAAAACCAGCCAGCAGTTCATTTTCATAAATCAGTAGTTAAAGTTTTAATTTCCGTTGCCGTCAACATCCGCCATTTGCCCGGCTTCAATTCACCGAGTCGGATTTTTCCGATTTGCGTCCGCTGCAATTTTTTTACCGTGATCGCCTGCGACTCGAACAGCCGCCGCACCTCGCGATTTTTGCCTTCGCCTAATTCCAATTCCACCACGCTTTTCGAGCGCGTGCCGGAAACGATGCGCGCTGACAAGGCTTTTAGTTTTTCACCTTCGTGAAAAATGCCGCGCTTGAACAATTCCAACATCGCGGACGTTACTTCGCCTTCGACGCTCACCAGATATCGCTTGCGGACGCCGTAACGCGGATGCGTCAGGCGCAGGGCGAATTGTCCATCATTTGTGAGAAAAATCAATCCTTCGCTGTTGTAATCCAGTCGGCCGACCGACTGCACCGTCTCCCATTCGCGTGGCAGCAATTGATAAATGGTCGGGCGATCAAATTCATCCTTGCGCGAACACACACAACCGACGGGCTTGTTCAACGCGACATAAATCAGATTTTTCGCGCGGATAATTTTGCCGTCTACCGCCACCGAGTCGCGGTTGGGATCAACTTTGGTGCCGAGCAGCCTAACCACGTGACCATTGACGGCCACGCGCCCCTCCAAAATAAATTGCTCGCCGGCCCGGCGTGAAGCCACACCGGCGTCGGCGAGAAATTTCTGAAGGCGAACCACAGTATTTACGATTTATGATTGCCGACTTACGATTGAAACGCGGACTGCCGGCAGTCTAATCGTAATCGTATATCGAAAATCGTAAACGGATTACGCTTCCGGCTTCGTCTTGCGCAGACCGGTGATTTTGTCGCCGGCTTTACGTTGACCGCGCTTTTCGAGGAGCGCTGTGCGTTCAAAACGCTTGAGAACATTGCGCTTGCCGCCCAAGGTGGAGGCCGCGCGGAGACTGCGATGCTGTGACATAAATTATTTCTTTAATTAGGTTTTCGGTAAAAACGAGCGGACAGAGTAACAAGAAAATCTGTTCCCGCAATGCTGAAATTTCACCATTTCAATTCCTGCAAGCGGCGCGCAACTTCCTCGGCGTTCGCACGGCTGTTGAACGCGCTGATGCGGAAGAAGCCCTCGCCCTTCGAGCCAAAACCAGAACCGGGCGTGATGACGACGTTCGCATCCGCCAGAATTTTATCGAACGCCTGCCAGCTGGTGACACCTTTCGGCGTGCGCACCCAAATGTAAGGCGCATTCACGCCGCCGAAAACTTTCAGGCCCGCTTTCTTCGCACCCTTACGCAAAATTTCCGCGTTGCCGAGATAATGTTTGATGAGTTCGGTCACCTGCGCTTTGCCTTCCGGCGAATACAACGCTTCCGCCGCGCGTTGCACGACGTAACTGACGCCATTGAATTTCGTCGTCGAGCGGCGATTCCACAGCGGATGCAGCGGCTTCGCTTCGCCGGATTTCGTGAACGCATTGAGCGATTTCGGAACGACCGTGAACGCGCAGCGCGTTCCCGTAAAGCCACCATTCTTGGAGAAGCTGCGGAATTCGATGGCGCATTCGCGCGCGCCGGGAATTTCGTAAATGGAATGCGGCACGCCCGGTTCGGTAATGTAAGCCTCATAAGCCGCGTCGAACAAAATTACCGATTTATGTTCGAGCGCATATTTCACCCACGCTTCGAGTTGTTCACGCGTGGCCGCCGCGCCAGTGGGATTGTTCGGCGAGCAAAGATAAATGACATCCACGTGTTTCTTTGGCGGCACGGGAATAAAACCATTCGCCGGTTTGCACGGCAGATAAACCAATTTTGCGTAAGCGCCCGCTTCGTTCGCGTCGCCGGTGTGGCCGACCATCACGTTCGTGTCCACATAAACGGGATAAACCGGATCGCTGATGGCGATTTTATTTTTGCTGCCGAGGATGTCGAGGATTGCGCCGCAATCGCACTTCGAACCGTCGCTGATGAAAATTTCGTCATCCGCCACATCCAGACCTTTGTCGCGAAAATCATTTTGCGCGATGGCGTGGCGCAACCAGTCATAGCCCTGCTCCGGACCGTAGCCCTTGAAGGTTTCGCGCGCAGCCATTTCGTCCACGGCTTTGTGCATCGCGGCAACAACCGCCGGCGGCAACGGTTCGGTCACATCGCCAATGCCGCAGCGAATCAGGCGTTTGGCGACTTCGGGATTTGCGTCGCAAAACGCTTTCACGCGCCGGCCGATTTCTGGAAAAAGGTAACCCGCTTTGAGTTTGAGATAATTGTCGTTGAGAAATGCCATAAAATAAATTTGAAGGTGAAGACGCTAACTGAACCAGCCTTTCCACGCAAGAAAGCGATTCACCCAACCGCGAGCGAAATCCGCTTACTTGTGCGATGGCTGATAAACATGCGGATGCAGCACGCCAACAAACGGCAGGTTTCGATAGCGCTCCGCGTAATCTAATCCGTAGCCGACGACGAAAAAATCGGGGATGGAAAAGCCGGCAAAGTCGGCTTTGATTTTTTCCGCGCGGCGCGCGGGTTTGTCCAGCAGCACGCAAATTTTTATCCGGCGTGGCTTGAGCGCTTTCAACTTCGGCAGCACTCGGCTCAAGGTTTTTCCCGTATCCAGAATATCGTCCACCAGCAACACATCGCGACCGCGCACGTCGAGCCGAAGCTCTTTTGTGAAAACCAATTCACCGGATTTTGTGTCCGCGCCGTAGCTGGAAACGCCAATAAAGTCCAACCGCAGCGGCAGGTTCAATTGCCGAATCAAATCCGCCAGAAAAACCACTGTGCCGTTGAGCAGCGAGACAACCACCATTTCGCGACCGGCAAAATCTTTTTCAATTTGCTGCGCGAGCGATTTTACGCGCCGCGCCAGTTGTTTGTCGGTGATGAGAATGCGCTCGACTTCTTTGCACCAGCGTGCCGGAACCGAAGTTTTGTGTTTCGAGCTTTTTAGTTTTGCGTTCACAATTTTTTAAGTGCGACGGCCGAGTGCGCGGTTCATTTCTTTCACCAGCCACTCGGCTTCGGCCGCGGTGGCGATGCTGTTCGCGACGGTGACACCGGACGGGCCAGCCGCCTGACGGAAACGTTCCATAGCGACTTGATTTACCTGCTGCGCGCCTTTGAATCGTTTCATCTTGTCGGCGAATTCCGCATCCGCGCCAACGCGAACAAGTTTGATGTCAGTGAAAATGGTCGAGCCGCTTTGCATGCCCATTTTCGTGGCGAACCGCGCGTAGTCGCCCGACGAAAACTCGCGCGTGCGACTGAAAATCAACCAGCGTTTGGCGAGTTGCACATTCGTGGTATTGATGGTGATGCGGACGGACTTGAACCACAAATTGAAGACGCCAACGATTAACAGCACGCCGATCAAACCGAATATGATGGTAAAATAAATCGGTGCGTGCGCGCGATACATCAACACCGCCGCGCCATTAAATACCAACATGAACAACGTTGTAAAAAATGCCGTGCCAAGGTTGCGCGCGGCAGGAAAATAAAATTCGCGACCGCCGGGAACGTCGTTCACTTGAATGCGCGAATGTTCATCGCGCCGGATTTCTTCCGCTGGCATTTGCAGTGACGCCGTCGGGTCGGGTTCGTTCGCCACCGACGGCACAAAATCGGCCACGCGGAAAACAGGAACTTCAAACAACGCGGTGAAATCCGGTCCGGCCATTTTCGCGCGCGCTTCCAGCCGCCAGACGACGGTTGATTTGCCGCGCAACGAGGCTTCCGGTTGTTCAGCTGGCAATTCAAAGTGGACGGGTATGCCGCTGCCGCCTGTGCCCGTCGCGGACAACGCGACATCAGGGCGAAACACTTTTTCATTCTGCCAAAGAATATTTTCGGAAACGTGCTCGCCATCGCCGGACTTTGAGACGGTGCGGTTGATGCAGGAAAGTTTCAGGTGCAATCCCTGTTCCAAATGCAGCGGTCGTCCGGTTTGAATCAGGCCATCGAGCGAACCGCCGAGCGGTGCTGGCACTTGTGCAAGTTCAAACCAGCATTCACCAAAACGACGGCGCGACAGAATACTGCGCACGACCGCGATGGCGCAAACGATCCCGATGGCGGGAAACAAAAGAATCGCCAGTGCCTTGTCATTGCCGCTGTGTAATTCCTTAGGCAAAACTAAAATGGACATCACCGTTCCGAAACAGACAAATGCCAGCGCGAAGATAAACAGGATTCTGGTTTGCGCGGCGGCCGAGGATTTTATTTTACCCGCCGCCCAGTCATCACGGGCGAGCCAGTTTTTTTTGCCACCGTCGGTTTTGGCATTCCATTTTTCTTCGGTCAGCCGTTGACGACGTCCGGCGGTGACGGCGGCATACATGATTCCCAAACCGACTGCCGCAAATACCGATCCGAACAAAACGATGCCAATGCCCTGCCCGGTCTCGCCGCGCGATAATTTTTTTATTCCCTGCCAGATGACAAACAAACCCGCGGCGGCGAACGGTGTGGCGAATAAGAAGGCGACGATGCCGCCAACCCACGTTGCCACTTTGGTGTTTCTTCCGCCGCTGCCGAGCTGGTAATTGAAGTCAGCCACAAGCGAGAGTTGAAATTAAATGTGCTTGGAATCGTTCTCGTCTTTTTTCGTGTAGCCGCTGTCCTGACGCTGAAAGTTCACGGCATTCTTTTTGACGTAGGCGGCGAAGACATCGTCCGCGCTCATGCCGAGCACTTGCGCCATGCTGATGAGAAAATGAAACAGGTCCACGACCTCGACGCGCGCGTTCTGTTCGTCAAACTTCTGATACTTCGCCCACCATTTCCACGGCACGCTGTCGGTGAGCTCGGCCATTTCCTGTTGCATGGCGCGGGTGTAATTAAGCAGCCACTTGGTTTTTTCTTCCTCGCTCATGCCGTCGGTTTTGACACCGATGCGTTCGTTGAGAGCTTTTTGCATCCGAAAGAGTTCGCGTAATTGGTCTGGATTTTCCATGCGCGAAAAATACAGGAGCAAGGTGCGGGGAGTAAGCAGAAAGTTTTGCTTTAACCCTTCGGTGAGTTTTTTTCGCTTTGAACTTGGCGCGCGAAGCCCTATACAAACACGATGTTGCCGACACTTTTAGCCAATGGCGGGCCGGTCATCTGGCTCATCCTGATCGCCGCCGCCGCCGCCGCCGTCGTGTTCATCGAACGCGCGCTATTCTGCCATCGTTCGCAGATCAACTCCGCCGAGTTTCTCAATGGCGTCCGCACCGTCATCAAACGCGGCAACATCGTTGAGGCCATCGCGATTTGTGATGCCACTGCCGGTCCCGTCGCGCGGCTCGTCAAAGCCGCCATTCTCGCGCGTGAACATGGCCGCGACCGTGTGCGCGAAGCTGTCGAGGAAGCTGGTCTCACCGAAGTGCCGCGCCTCGAAGAAAAATTAAATCTGCTCGCGACCATCGCCCAAATCGCTCCGCTGCTTGGCTTGTTCGGCACGATTGTCGGCTTCATTGATGTCTTCGGCCAGATTGAACAGGCCGGACTTTACGCGCACATCGAAATGTTATCGCATGGTGTTTGGAAGGCGCTCGTTTGCGCCGCCGGCGGCATCGCCGTCGCCATTCCCGCGCACGCTGGCTACAATTATCTCGTGAGTCGCGTGAACAAAATCGTGTTGGACATGGAACGCGCCGCCGCTGAGATCGTCAACATCGTCACCGAAAACGGCAACGGCAAATGAAATTCCCGCGCTCTGCTAAAATCCTGCGCAGCCAGTTCGACGTCGCGCCGTTCGCCTCCGTCTTCTTTGCGCTGTTGATTTTCTTGCTGCTCGCCGCACTGCTGCCTGTATCTGGTTTGCGGATGAATCTCACGCCGCCCGTCGCCGCCGATTTGCCCGGCATTGATCGTCCCGTTCTCACGATCGCGGTGGATTCGCAGAACCGTCTTTATTTTGAAAATCAGATCGTCACCGAAGCGGTGTTGAAAACCACTCTCGCCGCTCGCATCAAAGGCGCGCACGAACCGCTCGCGCTAGTCATTCATGCAGATAAAGCGGTGAGCTACGATGAGTTGAGCCGCCTCGCCCTGATTGCGCGGCAACCGGAAGCCGGCAATACGAATCTCACCATCACGAACATCGTGCTCGCCACCTTGCCCGTCGCCCAGCCATGAACGCGCCGTCCGCCGAACCGCATTCCTTTGCGACCGCGCCGGCAGCCGAGGGTTGGAGCTGGCAGAAAATCATTTTCCTCATCGTCCTCGCCCTGACCGCGCATCTCGCTTTTATCTTTTTGTTCGGTGCTAAAAAAGTAACCGCGCCGCGCGTCGTGACCAATGTTCCCGTGTTCCGCCTCGCGGATAATGCCAGCGAACTCGTCCGCCTGACCGACCCCACGTTGTTTGTCGTGCCGCACGCCGAAGATTTTGGCCATACCACTTTGTTACATTCGCCCGCCGTCGCATCACCGTCTTTCCGGTGGACAGAAGCGCCGCCGTTTCTGCCACCGAACCTCGCCAGCTTGGGCGCTGCGTTCAACGCCTTCATGCAGACGAATCATTTCGCAGCTGCGAAACTCAACCTCAAACCGGAACCACAACTGCTCGCGCCGGAAGCAACTATCGAATCCGCACTGCCCACCGCTTCCACGTGGCAACTGACCGGTGACCTCGCACACCGTCGCGTGTTGAACACCCTTTCGCCGCCCTCGCCCGCCGTGAACGACGTGATTCCTCCGAGCCGTGTGCAATTGCTCGTGGATAAAAGCGGCAACGTCACTTCCACCGTGTTGCTGGAAACCAGCGGATACGATGCCGCCGACCAACAAGCCTTGGAACTCGCGCGGACCTTGCAATTTGTGCCGGCGGATAAATTGATGTTCGGCGAAATCATTTTTAACTGGCACACCGTGCCCCTCAACTCGCCATGAGTATCTCCCTGCTCCTGTTGATTTACGTTGCCCTCGCGCTCGGTGCGATTTGCGGCGTGGGGATTTATTCCGAACTCGAACGCCGACGCTTCGGCCCCGCGCATCCCGAAGACCGCGTCTTCCGCTGCGCCAAATGCGGCCTCGTCTACACCGACGATGCCGACGTGGATCGCTCCCGTTGCACGCAATGCGGCAAGCTCAACGAGCCGATTGCGTTTTAAAACGGGTTGAATGGTAGCGGAAATTTATTCTGCAAACAAAACTCTCAAACCATCACTACAAATGGAAATAGGCGTTGGCATCATCTTTTCCCTTTTTGGTTTGGGCGCGACCACTGCGGGAATTTTGCTTTATCGCAGCGTCTACCTCAAACTCCGCAACTGGACGACCGCACCTGGCACCATCATTGGTTATCAAGAGAATCATTATCGCAACCCGCCATCCTATACGCCACAAATCCAATTTACTTCACCCTCGGGGCGGTTGATTACTTTTTATTCCGCCGTCGGTTCCAATCGCAAACCCTACCGCGTTGGCGACAGCGTCAACGTGATCTATCCGCCAAATCGTCCCGATGAAGCCGCCCTTAAGTCGTTTACCAATCTTTGTCTGCTGCCAACCTTCGCCCTTTTCTTCGGTGTCGTGTTTACCACCCTTGGCTTGGGTTTAGTTTTTGGAAAAATCTAAAACCAATTATCGCCGGACTCCAAAGGCGACCAACGTCGTAAACGTGGATTACTCCCGCAGCAAGCAAAGTGGCAATCTCAACGAGCCGATTGCGTTATGAGTTAATTCCCCGTCTTCAATTCCACAACGTCGTGCGGCGCGGCTTCACGTTGGCCGGCGGGACTCACGCGGATGTAACGCGCTTTCACACGAAGCTCGGCCAAATCTTTCGCACCGAGATAACCCATGCCGCTCTGGATGCCGCCGATGAGCGTGGCGAGCACGCGATCCACGGAACCGCACACTTCCTTGAGCGCTTCGATGCCTTCGGCGGCAACTTTACGGGTGGTGTCGGCTTTTTCGTGTCCGTAACGCGCGGCGCTGCCGGACTTCATCGCGGCGAGACTGCCCATGCCACGATAGTGTTTATACATCTTGCCGCTGATCTCGACGACATCGCCGGGCGCTTCGGTGCAACCGGCGAACATGCCGCCGCAAATCACGCCTTGCGCGAGCGTCAACGCTTTCACGATGTCGCCGGACTTGGTGATGCCACCGTCGGCGAGGATGGAAACTTTCTTTTTCGCCGCAGCGCGGGAACAGACGTAAAGCGCGGTCATCTGCGGAATGCCGACGCCAGCGACGATGCGCGTGGTGCAAATGGAACCGGGCCCCTGCCCGACTTTGATGGCGTTCGCGCCACAATCAGCGAGGTATTCCACACCCGCCGCGCTGGTGACGTTGCCCGCGATGATGGGCAGTTTGGGAAAGGCGTCACGCAAGACTTTGACGGTGTCGCCCACGCCTTTGCTGTGACCGTGCGCGGTGGAAACCGCGACAACATCCACGCCGCGTTCGACGAGGGCGCTGACGTGTTCGAGAATGCGGCCGCGATCCAATTCGCCAAAGGCATTGCGCGTGGCGGAAACGGCAGCACCGCAAACGAGGCGGAATTGCGCGTCGCGCGCGGGCTTGAACTGCGCCTTGCGTTCGAGCGTGATGCGCTCGACGTCGCTCATGGTGATGAGGCCATGCAAATGATCGGCGTCATCCACCACAAGCAATTTGTGGATGCCGAGATGTTCGGTGAAAAATTTGTCGGCGCGCGCGATGGGATCCTTGCCGAGTTCTTTCTTGGTGATGGTGTGGACGGATTTACGCGGTGTGAGCGCCTCAATCACCTTCTTGTTGGCGTAACGCGGCTTGACGACGTGGCCGGAAAGCAGGCCGAGCAATTTGCCTTGTTCATCCACGACGGGAAAAGTGCTGAACCCGAATTTTTTTTCTTCAATCAGCTTGAGCACATCGCCGATGAGCTGGTCGGGCGCGATTTTGATCGGGTCCTGAATCAAACCTTGGACGTGATACTTCACGCGGCTGACTTCGGAAAGCTGTTGCCGCTCGGGCATGTTGTAATGGATAAGCCCGAGCCCGCCGTTCAGCGCCATCGCAATCGCCATGCGCGATTCGGTGACGGTGTCCATGTCGGCGGAGACGGCAGGGA
>Ga0214190_1000104_pt1 | contig 27661 bp, 27 predicted proteins | sample TroBogEpilimnion_41_FD_153028 | JGI IMG/M metagenome (GOLD analysis project Ga0214190, IMG submission 153028) | Freshwater microbial communities from Trout Bog Lake, WI - 15JUL2008 epilimnion | ecosystem: Environmental > Aquatic > Freshwater > Lake > Epilimnion/Euphotic zone | place: Trout Bog...
TGCTCGGTCGTGTGATGTGTCTTCTTCATGATGGTTTTCCTTTCGTTACCCGAAAACCATCCCACCCACAATGGCCTAGTTCAGAGGGGCCCAATCACCCATGAACGCGCCGCCGCCGAAGCGAACGAACCCTGTTCCCGCAGTGCGTTCTTGGGCTGGGCAGATGCGTAAATTATTTTCACAAAGTTTGGAAAATCGGTGGCTGGTTTTCATCGTTTGCGTTGCCTTGGCAGCAATCACCTTCGCGGTCTTCGGTCAGACACGGCAATTTGATTTCGTTAATTACGATGACAATGCTTGCGTTTATGAAAATCCGGCGGTGACGCATGGCCTGTCGCTGGCGGGAATGGTTTCGGTGTTCAGCCATTATCATTACGGCAACTGGATTCCGCTGGAAACCGTCTCGCACATGGCGGATTGGCAATTGTATGGAGCCAATGCCGGCGGCCATCATCTGACCAGTGTGCTGCTCCACGCCGCTTCGGTGGTTGTTTTGTTTCTCGTGCTGCGCCGCCTGACGGGTGCGCTGTGGCGCAGCGCGTTGGTGGCGGCGGTGTTTGCGGTGCATCCGCTGCACGTGGAATCGGTGGCGTGGGTAAGCGAACGGAAAGATGTTTTAAGCGGACTATTTTTCATGCTGACGCTCGGGGCTTATGTCCGTTATGTCCGCAACCAAAAATCGCTCTTCAATTATTTAATCGTGGTGTTCCTGTTCGCCTTCGGCTTGTTGTCCAAGCCAATGCTGGTGACGTTACCGTTTATATTACTGCTGCTGGATTACTGGCCGTTGAATCGCTTCGCAACAGACACTTCTGCTAAAAAAATCAAAGTCATCGGCGCGTTGAAAAATGTCTCTATTCCAGCGCGGCTGCTGCTGGAAAAAATTCCGCTGCTGCTGCTGTCCGTGGTCAGTGGCGTGACGACGATGCAAGCGCAAAGTCCGACGGTTCAATCTTTGCAAGCCGTGTCGTTCCCGTTGCGGTTGGAGAATGCCGCCGTTAGCTGCGTCATTTATGTGTGGCAACTATTTTATCCGGCGAACCTCGCGGCGTTTTATCCGTATCCCGTGAACGGCCTGCCGTTTTACCAAGTCATCGCGGCGTTGATTTTGTTGATCGCCATTTCGCTGGGTGCATTTCTTTGGCGACGAAAGTGCCCGTATTTTTTTGTCGGCTGGTGGTGGTATCTAATCATGCTCGCGCCGGTCATCGGCATTGTTCAAGTGGGCATGCAAGCGCGCGCCGACCGCTACACTTATCTGCCGCAAATCGGTTTGTGTATTTTAATCGTGTGGTTCATGGAACAAGCCGGCGCGCGGTTGACCTATCGGCGCACGCTACTTGGTCTCGGCGCGGGCCTCGGCCTCGGTGCATTGATGGCCACGGCTCACACGCAAACTGCATACTGGCGCAATAGCGAATCACTTTGGGACCACGCGCTCGCCTGCACGGAAAATAATTCCGTCGCGCAGGACAATCTCGGACTTTTTCTATTCCGCGCAGGCCAACCGGATGCGGCCATCAGCCATTTTCAAACCGCGCTGAAAATTCATTCTGATGATGACAGCGCCGAAAATAATTACGGCCTGGCCTTGGTCCAGCAAGGTCACGTGGACGCGGCCGCTGTTCATTTTCAAAAAGCGGTGAAATTCAACCCCGACAATGATGACGCCCAAAACAATTTTGGGAATGTTCTCTACATGAACGGGCAAGTGGATGCTGCCATCGGCCATTATCAAAAGGCGCTGCAAGCGAATCCCGGCAATGCCAAAGCCGCCAACAATCTCGGCCTAGCTCTAGCCAGCAACGGGCGCATGGATGAAGCCATCGCTTGTTTTCAAAGGGCGGTTGCGATTGATCCTGACTACGCCGAGGCTGGTCACAATCTTCAACTCGCGCTCGTGCAAAAAGCGCAAACCAGCCAAACGCGCACTGACCATTCTAAGCAGCCCTGACCAACGCTGCCAACGATTCACGCCCGCTTGTTGAAAACGCGATGCGCCACGCGATCGCTCTTGCGGCGAGTTTGCCAGCCAGCTTGTTTTTCGGATTCGCGGAGGTAACTCATCTCGCGCTGGAGTTTGACGTAGCTGTTGTGGCGTTCGCGCGGAAATGTGCCGGCGGCTACGGCAGCAAGCACAGCGCACTCTTTCTCCTGCGTGTGTGTGCAATCGCGGAAACGACAGCCCGCCGCGAGCGCTTCGATTTCGGGAAATGAATCTTTCGCACCTTCGCTCGCGCCCCAGAGATGAAATTCCCGCATGCCGGGCGTATCAATCACCACGCCGCCTTTCGGTAAAAAAATCATTTCGCGCCACGAGGTCGTGTGGCGGCCTTTGGAATCCTGCGTGCGCACTTCAATCGTCGGCATCAGATCTTCGCCGTAGAGTTGATTGATGAGACTAGATTTACCAACACCGGAAGTGCCGATGAAGGCGACGGTTTCGCCTTTCTTGATTTGTGACGAAAGTTTTTTGATGCCGCGTCCCGTGAGCGCGCAGACGGCGAGCACGAGCGCATCACCCGCCGCTGCCGTGGCTTCGGCGAGCTTAGCGTCAAGGTCATCGCATAAATCAATTTTGTTAAGCAACACCACCGGACGCGCGCCGCTTTCACGGCCCATGACGAGCATGCGTTCGAGCCGCGCGGCGTTGAATGTCGGGTCGGCGGCGGTGACGAGAAAAACGGTTTCAATGTTGGTCGCGAGAATTTGCGCGGTGGTATTTCGCCCGCTGGTCTTGCGGGTGATTTGTGTCGTGCGCGGCAGCACGGCTTGAATCGCCGCCTTTTCCTCATTCGGCACGAGCTTGATGGCGACCCAATCGCCGACCTTGGGCAATTTCGCGTGATCGCCGCGCGCTTCGTGAATCAGTTTGCCTGTAATCTGCGCGGTAAGTTCCGCGTCCACGGTCCAGACGCGATAAAAATGTTTATCCTCCACCGCGACACGCGCGGGAATAAAACCTTTGGCAAGATACGGCGCGAATTGTTCGTCGCGCGCCGCGTTCCAGCCCAGCTTGGTCAGACTCATAAGTGGCGGATTGGTGACATCAGGACGGGTATTGGACAGAATTTTTCAGCATTCATCAAGTCATCTGGCGCGCGAGTTCATCTCGGGATGGATTTATCGCCGGAAAAATTTTATGCTGGCCACATGAATGTTGAGTCAATCATTCGCATCGGTTTTGGCGTGCTGTTCCTCGGCACGCTGGCGGGTGGATTTTTTCTGTTCAAGAATTTTGACAAATTGCTCGGGCCGGATTCATCGGTCGCCGGCGACAACGAAGGTTCGCGCAGTTTGAACAAGATTCAAGTTATCGCGCTGTGGCTGCATCTGCTGGCCATCACCGGCGGGTTTGCACTCTTCCTGCATTAAACCATCGAGGCGCTCAATGACCGCCGTGGCAGTGGCCGCCACAACAACCGCCGCCACCACCGCTGGTTTTCTTGCTCGCGTTCGTATTGTTACCAGCACCAGCGGAAGCAAAAGTGGAAAACTTTTTATCGAGTTGCGACGAGCCGCAATGCGGACATTTCGCGCCGCTCCAATCAGCGGAGCGGACAAGAATTTCGGAGTCGCGTTCACACTTGGAGCAATGAAATTCGTAAATCGGCATAACTAAAAAATAATTGTCGTGGCAAAATTATTCAAGCGCGACTCGGCAAAAATGACGACCGCCCGCAAGGACTTACCAAGGCCGTGCGCCTTTTAATTTCTTTTTGATGAGCGGATCTTTTTCACGCGCGTTGCCGGCGCGCACTTGAATGCGGAACGGCGGTTCCACTTCTGGCGGCAACGGCTTGGCCGGCGGCGCGGCTTCTTCCACCGCTGGACCGGCGTCCACAATTTTTTTAATGACGGCGAGCAGTTCCGTTCGGCCATGTCCGGTCTCGGAGGAGCACTGATACATTTCCGGCAATTGTTCAAACCAGCCTGCAATTTCTTTTTTAAACGCCGCGATGTTCGCCGCCACGGATTCTGGCGTGCCGCGATCCGTTTTGGTGAAGACGATGACGAACGGCAACGCGTGGCTTGCGAGCCATTGCACAAATTCCAAATCAATCGGCTGCGGTTCGAGTCCGGAATCAATCAGCAGAAACGTGCAACAAAGATTGGGGCGATGCCGGATGTAATTCGCCGCCGCGCGATTGAATTGAGAAACATGCTTGCGCGAACCTTCGGCGTAGCCGTAGCCGGGCAAATCCACGAGCCGCCACGTTTTGCCCATCGCAAAAAAATTGATGAGCTTCGTGAACCCCGGCGTGGGCGACACGCGTGCGAGACGCTCAACGCCCGCGAGCGTGTTCAGCAGCGACGATTTGCCGACGTTGGAGCGGCCGATGAAGGCGAACTCCGGCAACGATTCGTCCGGGCACGCCGATAAGTCCGGCGCGCTACCTACAAAAATGGCGGAGGGAATGTTCACGATTTAAAACCGATGGCGGCATTATCACAAAAATTTTGGCGCGCGAACATCACCAAATTAATTTCGTCTGGATTCACAAAAAAGATTTTGGCATTTAACCATCACTTTTCAATCACGGTATGCGGCACGAAGATTTAAAGCACGCTCTGGCAGAAGTTCGGGCGGTGTATGCGGAACTGGCGAAACGGCCGGTGACCCGCAACTGCGTGGCGCGCACGGAATGTTGCCAGTTCCAGCTCACCGGGCTCACGCCGCAACTCACCAAAGGCGAAGCGCTCGTCGCGGCTAAAGGTTTTCGCGCCACCGGCCGCAAGGAATTTCTGGAAGACGAAGACGGCTCGTGTCCGCTGCTCAAACGCGAGACGGGGCGCTGCATGATTTACGCCGACCGACCGTTTGGCTGTCGCACGCATTTTTGTGCGGCCGCCGGTGGACCATACGCACGCAAGGAAGTTATTGATTTGATTCGCAGGCTGGAAGAAGTGGATCGCCAACTTGGCGGCGATGGTCCGCGAAAAATTCAAGCTGCCGTAGCAGATGCTTTGGAAGAATTGCGTTAACACCGGAAGTTGTTTACCTGTCCGCCGCCCGCCACCTACAATCGCCGAACATTCATGGACCAACTCTCAACCATCCTGCACCAGTGCGTTGCCTCGCTGAAGGTTGGCCTCGTCGCGCTCGCCGTCGGCTGCATCCTCTTTTTCCTGCTGGAAAGAATGTTCGTGGCTTTTCCCGTCAAAAAAACCTGGCGAGCCACATGGCTTGATTTGCAATACGCGTTGCTCTCGATGTTGTATCCGCCGTTCATCTATTTTATTCTCGCGGCCATCTTTGGCTTGCTCGCCCTGCAAGTCCACGGCGTCTCCCAAAATCCCGACCTCTCGCCGCTCTGGTTCACTGGACAACTACTGGTGCTGCTCTTCGTGCGTGATTGCCTGATTTATCTGCGCCACCGAATTTTTCATCTGCGCCCGGTTTGGAAATTTCATTCCATTCATCACAGTTCGGAAGAAGTGAACTGGCTTTCCGCCGTGCGGTTTCATCCGGCGGAAAACTCACTGGAAGCAGCTGGCGAAATTCTGCTTTTTCTCGTCTGCCAAAATCTCGGCTTCGACGCGTTGGTGCTGACTGTGGCCAGCCTGCTCATCGGCTTTTACAATTTTTTTATCCACTCGAACCTGCAACTGAACTTTGGCCCGCTGCGTTACATTTTTGTCAGCCCGGTCTTTCACCGCTGGCATCATTCCGATACGCCCGCCGCGCAGGACAAGAATTTTGCCGCCATGTTTTCCTGCCTCGATCTCGCGTTTGGAACTTTTTATCTGCCGCAAGATTTGCTGCCGGAAACGACCGGGCTTTCCGCGACGGAAAAACCCGTTCACCCACACACCTTGGCGGGGCAGCTGTTGTATCCCTTCAAGAAAAAGTAGAACCTTCGAAGCCGCAGCAGATTTTGCGCAGGATCAATGCGCCTTCACCGCACTTTTCTCCGCCCGCAATTGACCGCAGCCAGCCGCCACATCAATGCCGCGCCGTTGGCGAATCGTGCTAGGAATGCCCGCTGCTTGCAGCACCTGCTTGAATTTTTTCGCCGCGTCGGCCTGCGTCGCCGTTCCGGCAAAGCCGCCGGTGGGATTGAGCGGAATCAAGTTCACATGCGCATCCAATCCTTGCAGCAACGCGACAAGCCGATTCGCTTGCGCGGGTGAATCGTTCTGACCGGCAATCAAAGTCCACTCGAAGAAAATGCGCCGTTGCGTTTTGGCGAAGTAAGTCTGGCAAGCCGCGATGAGTTTCGACAACGGCCAGCGCTGGCTGATGGGCACCAGCGCCGCGCGTTCTGCTTCCGTTGCGCCGTGCAAACTGACCGCGAGATGATACGGACGTTTTTCTTCTGCCAAGCGCAGAATTCCCGGCACCACGCCCACAGTGCTGATCGTGATTTTGCTGGGGCCAAGATTTAGTCCGCGCCGGTCGGTGATGATGTCGAGCGCGGTCATCACCGCGTCGTAATTATGCAAGGGTTCGCCCATGCCCATGAGCACGAGATTGCGCAAATCCGCCTGACCACTAGCCCGCAAAGCGCGTTGCGTGTGCCGGACCTGCGCCACAATTTCGCCGGGCCGGAGGTGACGCACAAAGCCCATTTGCCCCGTGGCGCAAAACACACAACCCATCGCGCAGCCGGCTTGCGTGCTCACGCAAGCGGTGTGGCGTCCGGTAAAACCCATCAGCACCGTCTCGATGGTTTGTCCGTCAGCAAGGCGCAGAAGAAATTTGCGAGTTAGCCCGTCGCTGCTGGCGATGTCAGCGGTTTCGGGCGGCGCATCAATAAAAAAAGTTTTGCCCGCGCCGACGTTGGCGGTGAGCCAGCGCTGTAATGGTGGCGAAAAATTTTCAGCCTCGTCGAATTCATTTTTCAGTTCGCGCTGCAACACGCGCCACAACGCCCGCGTGTGCACCGGGGCTAGCCCAGCGGCTACCAATTCCCGCTCCAGCTCCACGAAAGTGAAGTCCAGGAGCGAGCGCGGCGCGAGGCTGACAGCGTTCGACATGACGCGGGTAAGTGTGACAGTTGCGGTGCGGCGGAAAAATCAAAAACGGGAGGCGCAGTGCCTTGCGGCGACTTCACCTCCCGTTTAAATCACCAAACAAAATCAGTGTTTCACTTCCACCGCTTTGCCCATCGGCTGGCCGATGTCCTTGAGCAATTTCACGAACCACTTCGCGTGGATGTTGAACGGTTTTCCGCCCTTGATGCGCTCGAATTCAATCGCGCGCAACTGTTTGCCGCGCTCCTCGTCCTCGCCCACCACGCCGCCTTTGCCGGCGAGCGCGCATTGCACCGCCTTGATGGCGCAGCGACGGATGAGCTTGCGGTCGGCGGCGTTCGCCGCCGCGGCGCGGCTGTAATAACCGCTCTTTTGCACGAGGGTTTTTTCCGCGCCGAGCAATTCCGCAAACTGTTTTGAGAACCACGCGCCGACGTTCACCTTGTCGAGGCGCACATGGCCGAATGCATCGCGCGGCACTTCTTCGCCCTTGGCTTCGATCTGCTTGACGATGTCCGCCACGCACGCGCCTTCGGAGATGAAGAGGTTCACGCAATCATGTTTGTCCATGATCTTGCGCAGACGCGCGGCCTCGGCCTTGATGTCGAGCGCCATCTCGGGAATGTAGATGCCGTGAACATCGCGGCGTTCCTCGCTCAAGCCGAGGTCGGGCAGAAAATTCATCGTGCCCATGAATTTGCGATACTCCTCCGCCGTCGCCGCCGTGAGCCAACCGCAGTTGCGGCCCATGACTTCGTGAATGATGAGCATGCGCGGGTTCGCGTTGTGCTCGGCCACGACGTTGGCGAAATAATGCGCGCCTTCTTCCGCCGCCGTCCACGCGCCGAGACTCTGGTGAATCGGAATCACGTCGTTATCAATCGTCTTGGGCATGCCGACGACCGTGAGGCTGTAATTGTTCGTCTTGAGAAATTTCGCGAGATCCGCCGCCGCCGTGTTCGTGTCGTCACCGCCGATGGTGTGTAGCACGTCCACGCCGTCCTTGATGAGTTGATCCGCCGCGACCTTCTGCGGGTCCTGGCCTTCCTTCACCAGTCCGCGCTTCACGCAATCCTTCACGTTCGTGAGTTTCACGCGGCTGTTGCCGATGGGGCTGCCACCGTGTTCGACGAGCGCTTTCCAATTTTTCCGAGCTTGCGCCGTGACCTTCATGCTCTTGCCTTGGAGCAGGCCCATGTAGCCGTTCACATAGCAGATGATTTCGATCTTGGGCGCGACGCGCGTGTAAGCTTCAATCAAATAGCCGATGGAAGCGCTCAAGCACGGAGCCAGACCGCCCGCCGTTAGAATGCCAACCTTCTTTACATTTTTGCTCATAAAATATTTTTGATGCTGTCCGATTTTGGAAAGGGGATTAGTTTTTTTATTTTACTGGTTGCAAATAAACCCCTGCGCAAATAATGCGGCAAGCGCGATTTAAGCTCAACTGCAAACCTTGGTTTGGACACGGCTGTCCATCCGCATTCTTGAACACACTCACAGACACAAACCTTGTGACCGACGCAAAACTGTCTGACCCGTTCAACTACGGAAATTGAGTCGTCGCGGGCAGCTCCGCGTGAGAGATTTGTAAAATTCATGTGAGCGTGAATTTTGACCGAACCGTAGTCTTGTTGCCGAACTAAACAAAGAGATAAACTCAATGGCACAAAATGAAGCCACCGATTTCCTTCCTTGCTGCCATCGCGGCGCTGGACCGCGATTTGTAAAACGCGGTGAAATAATTTTGCACGCGGGTGGTCTACGCGGAGCAGAAAGGCTGTGCCCGGCTACTCAAGGTGGGTAACCGGACAACTTCGGCTCCATTCTGCGGATTGTCCTATCGGCAGAGCGCCTTTTTATTTGAATCCCACCGCAGAAATGGCATCGTGCGCCCCGCCACGGAGGCCCTGTCACACCGACTGCAATGCTTACCGCGCAATTTTTTATGTCCAAGCCAACACACAACCGAGTTTTGATCATCGTCATCCTCGGCGCGCTCTCGACCATCAGCCCGTTCGCGATTGATATGTATCTGCCCGCGTTTCCGGCCATCGCCGCGGCGCTCGGCACGTCCACGGCCAAAGTTTCGCTGTCATTGTCCAGCTACTTCGCGGGCATGGCGGCGGCGCAACTTTTTTACGGGCCGCTGCTGGACCGGTTCGGGCGCAAGTTGCCTCTGTATGCTGGATTGATACTGTTCATAGCGGCGTCAGTGCTCTGCCTGTTTGCGCGCAATGTGGAATCGCTCATCGCGTTGCGGTTTGTGCAAGCGCTCGGCGGCTGCGCAGCGGGGGTGGCAGCGATGGCGATGGTGCGCGATTTTTTCCCGGCGAAGGAAACGGCCAAAATCATTTCACTACTCATCCTGGTCATCAGCGCGTCGCCGTTGCTCGCGCCGAGCGCGGGCGTGTTTGTCGCCGCGCATCTCGGCTGGCAATGGGTGTTCATCGTGCTCTCGGCTTTCGTGCTCTTGATGCTGGCAGTTTCCGCGTGGGTGTTGCCGGAAGGCCATGAACCCGACCGCAGCATTTCGCTGCGACCCGGTCCCATCCTGCGCAATTACATCAGCGTGTTGCGAGAACCGCAGTTCCTCACCTATGCGCTATCCGGCGCGTTCGCCTTTTCAGGGTTGCTGGTTTACGTGGCGAGTTCGCCGATTGTTTTCATGGAAGTCTTCCACGTCAGCCAGCAACAATTCGGCGCGATCTTTGCCGGCCTATCCGTCGGCTTCATCGGCAGCAATCAGATCAACGTCCTGCTACTCCGTAAATTCACTAGCGAACAGATTTTTCGCGCGACGCTGTTCGTGGAATGTCCGGTGGCGCTACTGTTTTTGGTAGGAACCATCAACGGCTGGTTCGGTCTGCCGGCGACGTTGGTGCTGCTCTTCATCGCGTTGTCCGCGCTGGGGCTGGGTTTTCCGAATGCCGCTGCCCTCGCGCTCGTGCCGTTCGACCACAACATCGGTAGCGCCGCCGCGATGCTGGGCTTTTTGCAGATCGGCGTTTCCGGCGTGGCCTCGGCGAGCATCGGCGTTTTCAATTCCCACACCTTGATGCCTGTGACGTTGGCGCTGGCGGCGACCTCGTGGATCGGTCTGGCGATTCTGCTCATCGGCAAACGCCGCATCCCGCAACTGCGCTTCGTCGAGGAAAAAGACGCGCACCCGTTGGGGCATTGAATCACTGCTGCCGTGAAGGCGATTGGAAAAAATTCGGGCGGTAATTCCTGTTGCCGCCCGGCGCGTGAGCTAACCGCGTAACATTACAACAGCATTATCAAGTTGATTTTCGATAATCTTGATCGCCTTGGTATTACCGAAAGTGTGCATGAAAGCATGATGCACAGTTAGCACGGTATCTTGGATTGGCTGGTTCTCTTCCATACGGACGATTTTCATGCCAATTGAAATAGCTTCATCAATGTTGATGTGGCGAGCGTGCGTTTTTGTTCCGTCGTGATCGCCAAGGTAGCTGACTATGTTTGTCGCCTTTTCCGCAGCTTGAGGGTCGCCGCTGAACATTCCTGTTTTGAGCCACTCTGTTGCCATGCCATTTGCAAATTGAACTGCGTAACGGCATTCGCCGATGAACGTCGGATGATATTTTTTCACCACCTCGCGCCAGATGGGAAGACTAGCTGGGTCTTTTTTAATTGCTTCAATCGCCTCTTCAAACTCTTTGATTACTCCGTGAGCTGGAATGCCACCAAACTGGGGATCTATTGGGCCAAGGTTGGATTGCTTTCCCATAACGACTTCTTTGCAGGCGCAGGAAATCATCGTGCCAGCCGACATCGCAAGTTGTGGAACAATCGCACGAATGTCTTTTCCAAACATCCGGTGCAAATAATCCACAATGGATTCAGTAGCAGCAAGGTCGCCTCCGGGAGTGTGCAACAGCAAATCAAGCCCTTTTGACCGATCTAATTTATGAACAGCGGCCATGAGACCATTTTTGTCATCATCGCCAATTGCGGTGTTGCCAAGTCCCGGATTTTGAAGCCAGCCAGAATAATATGCGATAACATTGCGCCCCGTAAGTTTGGCCAATCGCTTGATATATTTCCGCCGAACAAAATCGAGCGCGTCACGGCGATTTGAGTGCTGGATTTCCGCCAAAACTTGATTCCAGCTAGGCATAGAAGAAAAATAAATTTACTCGATTGCTGAAGTTGTCACGGAATAACGAGTGTGAGCATATTCCATTTTATCGCAGCGCTTAAAATTGTCGCGGGCGAACCGTTCCGGGCCAGTGTAAGGCGGTATTTCCCGCTCTTTTAATTTGAACAACTCAAATGACTCTTTAATTTCCCGCTCGAAATCAGCTTGATTATCTTTTTTGTTGAGAGTCTTCATAAATTACAAGCGTTGAAATTTGCACACCAAATATGCGTTACGACAAAATGTAATACAACATTTTTATCATCGGTCATTGTTGCTTAATGCGTTAGCAGTTTCTCCACCTTCGCCTTCACCGCTTCATCCATCTTGATCAGCGGCGGCCAGGCGCGTTTGAAACCTTCGCCGGGAATTTTCTTCGTCGCGTTCATTTTTGTTTTTTCTTCACGCGGCGTTTCACAGATTGCGTTGCGGCCAGCGCATCGCGCAGGACGGGGATGGTTAGCTTGTCCTTGGCGCGGTTTGCGGCGATTTTACTGGCAAGAATCCGTTCCAGCGACAGCACCTTGAGCTTTTGCCGGCCCAGCGGAACATCCACGCAGTTTTTAATTTCATCGGCAAATGTGCCCAAACCGTCCATGCGAAGCACGAGGTCAAATAATTCTGCGCCCGCGCCCGCGAGCATCGGCGGATTGAAGTTGCTCGGTGGAACATAAGCCGCGCCGACTTCCTGCAAGGCTTGGGAAATTTTCGGTTCGCCAAGATTCTCAAACCAAAGGTCAACATCCTGCGTGACGACCGGTGCGCCTTGCAGTGTGGCGGCAGAAAGTCCAACAACCATGAATCGCACCTTGCGCTTCAGCAGAACCTGCAGCAGGCGGAGTTCACTTTCTGAAAATGGCAGTGGCGCGGCCACGGATTAAGCTCCTTTGCAGCCGTTCGAGCGGCGGTTGCTCCAGCAAAATCAAAGTGTGGCGGACATTGTCGGGATTGGCTTGCGGATGTGCGGCCAGAACTTTGCCAACACGCATTGTCAACCGACGTGCCCACCGCTGGGCTTTGGCGGCATCAATTGGTTGAACGCGGTATTTCATTCGAGCAATGGGAGTTTAAGCTTTTTGTCCAGGCTTGTCACCGGCATTTCCAAACAGGGAATTGATTTTATTCTTCACGCTTTCATCCATTTTGATGAGTGGTGGCCAAGCGCGTTTGAAACCTTCGCCGGGAATTTTCTTCGTCGCGTCAATGCCCATTTTACTACCGATGGCGATTTCGCTCGTCGCGTGGTCCAGCACGTCGGACGGGCCTTTGGTGAAGATGCTGTCGCGCTGCGGGTCGGTGTTGGCCGTGAGATGGAACAGCACTTCGCTGGTATTGTGAACATTCACGCCGGCGTCCACGACCACGATGAATTTCGTAAACATCATCTGCCCCATGCCCCAGAGGCCATGCATGATCTTGTAAGCCTGCATGGGGTAGGTCTTCTTGATGCTGACGAACACGAGGTTGTGGAACACGCCTTCCGCCGGCAGCGCGATATCCACGATCTCGGGGAAATTCATTTTGAAAATCGGCAGAAACAATTTCACGCTCGCGCCGCCGATGTAAAAATCTTCCATCGGCGGAATGCCGACAATCGTCGCCGGATACACCGCGTCTCTGCGATGCGTGATGGCGGTGACGTGAAACACCGGATACGGTTCCGGCAACGTGTAATAGCCGGTGTGATCGCCGAACGGCCCTTCCTCGCGCAACGGCTCGGTGGGGTCAATGTAACCTTCGATGACGAAGTCGGCGTTGGCGGGAACTTCCAGATCGTTTGTCTCGCACTTGATCAGCTCGACGGATTTTTTGCGGAGATAACCAGCGAGGAGAAATTCGTCCAAGCCGTCCGGCATCGGCGCGGTCGCAGCGAAGGGAAACATCGGGTCGCCACCGATAAAAATGGCGACGGGCATCCGCTCGCCCCTTTCGTAATACCGACGGCCATGCCGCGCGGCAACTTTCTGCAACTGCCAGTGCATGCCAGTGGTTTTGTCGTCGTAAATCTGGATGCGATACATGCCGAGATTGCGCTCGCCCGTGTCCGGGTCGCGCGTGACGACGCAGGGCAATGTGATGAAGCGGCCGCCGTCGAGCGGCCAGCAGCGGAGGATGGGAAGATTCAAAAGCGTGGGGAGCACACGCGTCTCGCGTGCGACGGTTGACGCCTCGTCAACCGTGCCGGGCGCGTCAACGCGCGAGGTATCAACGCGCGTTGGCGCGCGTTCTGCCGACGACGAGGCGTCGTCGGCTGCGCCCGGGGCGGGCGCGCTCCGCAAAATGTCCGGCGCAGCCGGCCACGGTTCTTTGCGCGAGGGCGGCTCATCAAATTTTTGTATGACATCTTTGCAAGAGCCGCTCTTCACCGTCTTGGGTTTGGCGTGGCGCAGATCCAACGCGAGCGAGAGCAGCTTGATGGCTTCCTTGAAACTCGTCGGCGGCTTGGCTTTCATGAGCGCGCCGAGTTCGTTCGCGACTTCGTCCACGGATTCCGCACCCATGCTCATGGCCATGCGTTTGTGCGAACCGAGCGTGTTGATGGCCACGGGAAAGGGCGAGACGACGCCGTTGATAGTGGGCTTCTCGAACAGCAGCGCCTTGCCACCGCCGGGCAATTTCATTTCGCGGTCGGCGATCTCGGTGATCTCGAGTTCGGTGGCGACGGGCTGGGAAATGCGTTTGAGTTCGCCCGCCTGGTCGAGGGCGTTGACGAAATCGCGGAAGGAATCAAAAGCCATACGCGGGCGAGATTAGCAAAAGCGGGAAAGAAGAAAATGAAATTGCCACAGAGACACAGAGAACACAGAGGCGGCTTGCGTCGCGGCCAAATTCTTCGGGTAAAGATTTCTCTGTGGGCTCTGTGCCTCTGTGGCAAAAACTAACCGCCTTTGGCTTTCACCTTGCGGCTAAAACTTTCCGTGCGGATGACGGCGCGTTTGTGCAGGCCGCGCACGATGACTTCATGCGCATCGCGGGCTTCAATCTGGAATTGAATCTTGCTGCCATCCACCGAGATGACTTGCGCGCGGCAATAAATCGTCTGGCCGACGGGCGTCGGCGCGAGGTGACGGATGTCAATTTCGAGACCCACGGAACGCTCGTCGGCTTCGAGATGCGGCGTGAGCAGATGCCGCGCGGTGCGTTCGAGAAACTGGATGATGTTCGGCGTGGACACGACAGCGGGCATGCCATCGCCGTGAAATTCCACGGCGTGGCTCATGTCCGTGGGAATGGCCAGCTCGCCGACTTCGCCGATTCTGGGGCGCGATTTCATTCAAAAAAATTGCCACAGAGGCACAGAGCTCGCAGAGAAGATTTTCACTCTGTGTTCTCTGAGTCTCTGTGGCAAATGATAAACGGCAATTTATTTAGGCAGCAAGTCCGCGACGAGCGACTTCTCTTCCTTCAATTCATTCTCGGTCGCGGCGATTTTCGCCTTGCTGAAATCGTTGAGCGGCACGCCTTGGACGATTTCAAAATCCTTGCCGTTGCGGCGGATCGGATAGCTGAAGATCAGCCCCTTTTCGATGCCGTAGCTGCCGTCGGAATGGACGCCGACGCTGAACCAGTCGCCGGCCGGCGTTGGATGCGTGAGCTTGTAAACGGTGTTGCACGCGGCGTTGGCGGCGCTGGCGGCGCTGGAGAGGCCGCGCGCCTTGATGATGGCCGCGCCGCGCTGCTGCACGGTGGCGATGAAATCTTTTTCCAGCCATTCGCGATGGCTGATAACTTCCGGCACCGGGCGGCCGTTGATCTTGGTGTTGTAGAAATCGGGATACATCGTGGCGCTGTGGTTGCCCCAGATGGCGAGATTGGTGACGGCGGTGACATCCACGCTGGCCTTCTGCGCGAGCTGTGATTTGGCGCGGTTTTCGTCGAGCGCAGTCATGGCGAAGAAGCGTTCCTTCGGCACGCCAGGCGCGTTGTTCGCAGCGATGAGCGAGTTCGTATTGCACGGATTGCCGACGACGAGCACGCGGATGTCGCTGGCGGCGTTCTTGGCGATAGCATTACCCTGACCGGTGAAAATCTTGCCGTTGATGCCGAGAAGGTCTTTGCGTTCCATGCCGGCTTTGCGTGGCACGGCGCCGACGAGCAGCGCCCAGTTCACGCCTTTAAAACCTTCGTCGAGATTCGAGGTCGGCACGAGGCCCTTGAGCAAGGGGAACGCGCAGTCGTCGAGTTCCATGCAGACGCCGTGCAGCGCGGCCATGGCTTTTTCGTCCGGCACTTCGATGAGGTGCAGGATGACCGGCTGGTCCGGCCCGAACGCCGCGCCGGAGGCGATGCGGAACAGGAGTGAATATCCGATTTGGCCGGCAGCGCCGGTGACAGCGACACGAATGGGAGGTTTGCTCATAAATAATTTTGTTGGGACAGTATGAATTTATTGGCGATTCGGCGCAAGTTTTCCGCATGGACAAAAATTGTCTTGGTTTAAATTTTTTTTGGCGTAAAAAAGAATCGTTCTTTGAAACCGGCGGGAAAAGTTTTCCGCCCAATCGCAGTCAAATGTCTGGGAACCCGGTGTAAATCCGGGACGGTTGCGCCACTGTAACGGCTACAATTTCCAATGCCACCGACGAAAATCGGGAAGGCGGAATGAGGTTCGATGCCGAAGTCAGGATACCGGTTTGATTGCACTCGTCGGCTCCGCGTAAGGAGCACTTCTCCGCAAAGAGAAGGATGAGGCCAGTCCGCCCGGACCGTTTCTGGGCGGCTCGTCGAATTTCCTCCATTCCTCGTTTGCGAAGTCTGGAGGTTTTTTATTTTTAAAAATCTTCCGGCCTCGCGCTGGTCTCTCAACTAAAACCGTTTGCAGAAAAATTATTTTTCCGCGAACAAAATTGAAAGATCAGTTAAATGCAAAAAATCGGTTTGTCGCTGGCGCTCGCCAGCCTGTTGCTCGTCTCCAAATCAGCGGCGGTGTCGCTAGACGAAATCCAGTTCTGGACCGGCTCCGGCACTAATCGCGCTGCGCTCGTCGTCGAATGGAGTTCACCGCAGTCCTTCGGTTCATCAACCGTGCCCGCGCCCGTCGCAGATAAATCGCTTGTCTGGGGCTATCGCTTCAACGGCACAACCACCGCTGCGCAAATGCTACAAGCAATCGCAGCCACTGACCCGCGGTTACACGTGGTGGACTTCACCGGATGGGGCAGCACGTTCATCGTGGGTATTGGTTATGATATTTTTGCGGGTGGCGGCACACCTGGCATTGCTGATGGTGTCACCACCAATTTTTTTACAAATAATCTGCTGACGGATTACACGGTGGACATAGACGCGGCCGCTTTATTAAACACCAACAATTTGTATTGGGGGGGTTATAACGGCCCGAACTGGGAAGTCTGGACAGAGCTTGGCGGTGCAGGTGGTTTTTTGAACTGCCCCAACCGTGGCACCAATGCTTACTGGATGCCTGACGACTTGGAAAATCCATATTCTGGCGTTCATGGTCAATGGGAGCTGGCCCAGTTCGGTTTGGATGCTCTGACACTCACCAACGGATCCTGGGTGGGCTTTTCGGTGGCCGCTGGTTACGACGACTACACCGATTACACCGCCTCTATGCCGTATCTTTTTAATAAACGTGCGCCGGCATCGCCTGACCCTCGAGTCACTGCGTTAGTTAAAAATTTGGCGGGCGGCTGGCAGTCCGGCCAGTGGCAGGCTCAATTCATCAGTTGCACCAATTGGAATTACACGCTCGAACGTTCCACAGATTTGCTAACTTGGATCACGGTGACCAACGGTATTCCGGGCAACGGTGTCAGCCTGAATATCTCCGACCTTACGCCGCCAACCGACAAAGCGTTCTATCGCGTGCGCGCCGACCGGCCATGAATACGTCAAAATTTTTCAACCCCAGCGCGTGCCCGCTGTGTAGTGCGGCGAACGACTGCCAGCTCTGTTCACCCGCCGTGCGCAAAGGTCCGTGTTGGTGTGTGCAAGTGGAAATGCCTGACGCCCTACTCGCGCGCGTGCCGGAAAATTTCCGCAACCGCGCCTGCATCTGTCGCAGTTGCGTAGAAAATTTTCAAATTGAAAAAAGCTTTTCTGCGCCCACCGCGCCGCACGCCACACGGCGCGCACCGGAGCAGCGCGAAGGCGGGTTCACGCTGATTGAATTGCTCGTTGTCATCGCCATCATCGCGATTTTGTCCGCCATGCTGCTGCCTGCGCTCACCCGCGCCAAGGCCGCTGCGCAACGTGCCGACTGCGTCAGCAACGTGCGTCAGCTCGGCCTCGGCGCGCAGATGTATTGGGGTGACAACACCGGCCATTCCTTCAACTACGCCCACACCGGCAACGTCAACAACGGTCAGCTCTACTGGTTCGGTTGGATTGCGAACGGCACCGACGGCACGCGCAAATTCGATCTGAGCCTCGGCGCGCTGTATCCGTATTTCAACGGCGCGGAAGTGCGGCTGTGTCCGTCGCCCGCGTGGAATTCGCCGCAATTCAAACTCAAAGGCACAAACGTCATTTTCAGCTACGGCTGCAATGGTTTTGTCTATGGCGGCCCGGGACACACCGTGACGGATGAAAAAAATATTTTACATCCCTCCGCCACCGCCTTGTTTGCTGACGCCGCGCAAGTGGATCCGTTTTCCGGCAGCAATCCGATGTTTCAGGAATGGTATTATGTGGACAACAACACGCCGCAGCCCAACGGTCATTTCCGCCACTCGCAAATGGCGAACGTGACGTTTGCCGACGGCCATGTGGATTTGGAAAAACCTGTCGCCGGCTTGTTTGATTCGCGCTTGCCGAATCAACTCATCGGCCAGTTGCGCCCGGAAATTTTGACGGTGCAGTAGGAAAAAAGCCTCGCGCAAAGGCGCAAAGCCGCCAAGTAAAAATCCCCCTTCGCGCCTTCGCGTCTTTGCGTGAGATTTTAGGAACCAATCTGCTTCTGAATCGCGCCGCAGATTTTTTTGGACCAAGCGGCCAGAGTTTTTTGGTTGCGGCCTTCCACGAGCAAACGCACTTTTGGTTCCGTGCCGGAGTAACGCAACAGTAGACGTCCACCTTGCGCGGCCAATTCTTTTTCTGCCGCTGCCACCAGTTGGTTCACGCCGTCCAATTGCTCAAACGGTTTTTTCTCGCGCACTTTCACGTTCGTCACGAGCTGCGGAAAACGCGTCCAGCATTGCGCCAGTTTGGAGAGCGGCGCTTGCTTCGTTTTGAGAATCCGCAAAATTTGCAGCGCGGCGACAAGACCATCGCCGGTTGTGCTGAAATCGCGGAAGATGAGATGTCCGCTCTGCTCGCCGCCGAAGTTGTAGTCGTGCTTCAACATCTCATCGATTACATTTTTGTCACCGACGGCGGTGCGCAACATTTTGCCGCCGGCTTTTTTGATGGCTGCTTCCAAGCCGGCATTGCTCATCACGGTCGAGACGAGAGTTTTCTTCGCCAAAGTTTTTTCCGCAAGCATCTCCAGCGACGCGATCGCCATGATGTCGTCGCCGTCGATCAAATTGCCTTTTTCGTCGCACAACAAAACGCGGTCAGCGTCGCCGTCGTGCGCAATGCCGATGTGCGCGCCGCATTCAATGACTTTTCGGCACATCGCTTCGGGATGCATGGAGCCGCAATTTTCATTGATGTTTTTGCCGTCCGGTTGATTGTTGAAAACGAAAACTTCCGCGCCAAGTTCGCGCAAAACGCAGGGCGACGATTTGTAGGCCGCGCCGTGGCCGCAGTCCAAAACGATCTTCACGCCTTCGAGCGTCAGGCCTTTTGGAAAGCTGGATTTGGCAAATTCGATGTAGCGGCCCAGCGCGTCGTCAATGCGCACGGCTTTGCCAATTTGCTCGGAACTCGGCCGGATATTTTCAATCGCACCAGAAAAAACTAAATTTTCAATTTCGCCTTCAATTTTGTCGTCGAGCTTGTAGCCGTCCGCGCGGAAAAATTTAATGCCGTTGTCCGTGTAAGGATTGTGCGAGGCGGTGATGACGATGCCGGCGTCCGCGCGCAGGCTGCGCGTCGCGTAAGCCACGCCGGGCGTCGGCAGCGGCCCGATAAATAAAACGTCCACGCCCATCGAAAGAATGCCGGACGAAATCGCGTTCTCCAACATGTAGCCGGAAAGCCGCGTATCTTTGCCGATGACAATTTTATGTTTGCCGCGACCGCGCGATTGCGTTTCCAGATTTTTGAAAACGTGCGCCGCTGCGCGCCCGAGTTTCAACGCCGTTTCCGCTGTGACGGGCTCGACATTCGCCGTGCCGCGAACACCGTCCGTGCCGAAGATTTTTTTGTGCGCGCTCATGAAAATAATTGGCTCATTGTTTCGGCGGCGGCGGAATCACGCCGATGGCGTCGGGCTTGATGCTGACCACCGTCACGCCCGCCGGCACAGAAACGGCCACGCGCTGTTTCTGCGTGTTGAGATTACTCGCACCGGTCAAATCCACTGTGGCGCGAATCTGGTTGGCTTGCAATTTGCCGATAACTTCGGGCTGGCCGCTGACGGTGATGGCGACGGTGGTTTGCAACAACCGGAAGTCGCGCACGTCGGCGGCGGCGGCGACCACGACCACCGGCAAACTGCCGTAAGTGAGCGTGCTGACGCCGGAATTTTCCACCGGCAACGCCGAGGCGATCAAAATTTTATGAACCGTCAGCCAGATGGCAACGGCAAGCAGCACGGAAAAAATTTTCCAGCCGATGTCATCGACCAGCCAGACGCGCAAGGTGGTAAGAAATTTCATTTGGCGTTGGGTTTGGGCGCCGGACGGGGTTCGTGGCGGGTGATGACCGCCGGGCCGGTGGGTTTATTTTTTTCGATGAGCCAGGCGCGCAACCAGCGGATGATATTGTTCGTGCGCGCCGGCCGCAGGACGATGGAGACGAGAAACGCGCGCAGTTCTTCGAGCGTCACGCCGCGCACGAGCTGGCCTTTGTAAGCGTGCGAAATCATGCCGGTCTCTTCGGACACGACGACGATGACCGCGTCTGTCTCCTCGCTCAAACCGATGGCTGCGCGATGGCGTGTGCCGAGCGATTTATTCAAATCGCCGCGCTGGGTCAGCGGAAAAATACACGCCGCGTAAGCGATGCGGTCGCCTTTGATGATGACGCCGCCATCGTGGACGGCGTTGTTCGGAAAGAAAATCGTCTCCAACATTTCCGGCGTCGCGTCGCAATCGATTTTGATGCCCGACTCGACGGCTTCCTGCAACTGGATGGATTGTTCGATGGCGATGAGCGCGCCGATTTTCACGTCGGCCAGACGCTCGACAGTTTGGATGATGACCTCGATGCTTTCGCGCTGTTCGCTGGTGCTGGCGAAGAGCGGCAGGTTGCCCAGCTCCGCGAGCATGCGGCGCAATTCCGGTTGGAAAATGACAATCGCACCCGCCGCGATGAACAGCGACGCGCTATCGAGCAACCAGCTCAACACCTTCAAATCCAAAATCGTCGTGACCGCTTTCAACGCCAGCAGCACCACGACGAAACCGATGACCACCGGCCAGCCGCGCGTGCCGCGCACGAACTTGAAGGCAAAATAAATCAGCACCGCGAGGATTAAAATCTCCACGGCGGGCTGCCAGCCTTTTTCGAGGTCATTCCACATTTTTTTTACGGGCAAAAATAATTTCGGCCATCCGGATCGCCTGCACGGTTTCCGCGACGTCGTGCGTGCGAATGATCTGCGCGCCGTCGCCGACCGTCAGAATTGCGCACGCGAGCGACGCGGGCAACCGATTTTCTGTTTCCACGCCCAATAATTTTCCGAGAAATGATTTACGCGAAACACCGATGAGCAGCGGCCGCCGCCACCGCGCGAACGTTTTCAAACCGGTGAGCAGCGATAAATTATGTTCCGGCGTTTTGCCGAAACCGATGCCGGGATCCAGAATCAACTGCTCCATCGGCAAGCCGACTTCATTCATCATCAGACCGAGCCGCTCAGAAAAAAATCCGCTGACCTCGCGCACCACATCGCGATACGCCGGCTTTTCCTGCATCGTCTGCGGTTGTCCCTGCGCGTGCATCAAGATGTAGCCGGCCTGATTTTCCGCCACAATTTTCCACATCGTAAAATCTTCTGTGTGCGTGGCCGCGCCGACATCGTTGACGATACTCGCGCCCGCATCCAGCGCGGCGCGCGCGACGTTGGGTTTGGTCGTATCAATCGAGATGGGAACCTTGACCTGCGCGGAAATTTTTTCAATGACCGGAATCACGCGGCGCAATTCCTCTGCCTCGCTTACCGGCGTCGCGCCCGGCCGTGTGGATTCGCCGCCGATGTCCAAAATTTCTGCGCCGTCGGCGACGAGTTTCAGCGCGTGCGCCACGGCGGCTTCGGCGTCAAAAAATTTTCCGCCATCGGAAAACGAATCCGGCGTGACGTTGACGACGCCCATGACGAGCGCGGGACGCGGGAAAACGAATTCAAATTGGCGCGCGCGGAAAAGCACGCGCTGAATTTACGATATTTGATTTACGATTTACGAGCCACAATTCGCACGTAAATCGCAAATCGTGAATCGTAAATTGAATCAAACCTTCGTGCGGAAATACTTAATCGTGTCTTTCAGTCCATCGGCGAGTTTCACCTTCGGTTCCCACTTCAAAAGTTTTTTCGCCTTCGTGATGTCGGGCTTGCGCTGTTTCGGGTCGTCCTGCGGCAGCGGTTTGAAGACGATTTTGCTTTTGGATTTGGTGGCCTTGATGATTTGCTCGGCGAATTCGAGCATGGTCATCTCGGTCGGATTGCCGATGTTCACGGGCAAATCGTAATCGCTCATCATCAGGCGATAGATGCCTTCGATCAAATCAGCGTAGTAACAAAAACTGCGCGTTTGGGTGCCTTTGCCGAAAATAGTGATGGGTTTGTTGGTGATGGCCTGACTGACAAACGCGGGAACGACGCGACCGTCATTGATGCGCATGCGCGGTCCGTAGGTATTAAAAATGCGGACGATGCGTGTTTCCACTTTGTGCTCGCGGTGATAAGCCATCGTGAGCGCTTCGGCAAAGCGTTTGGCTTCGTCGTAGCAGCCGCGCGGGCCGATGGTGCTAACGTTGCCCCAGTATTCCTCGGTCTGCGGATGCACGTGCGGATCGCCGTAAATTTCGGAAGTGGAGGCGACAAGAAAGCGCGCGCCTTTATTTTTGGCGAGGCCGAGCGCCTTGTGCGTGCCGAGCGAGCCGACTTTCATCGTCTGAATCGGAATCTGCAAATAATCAATTGGGCTGGCGGGCGAAGCAAAGTGCCAGACGTAATCCACTGGACCTTCGAGAAAAATAAATTCGGTGACATCCTGTTGGATGAATTTGAAATTTTTATTGCCGCCGAGGTGCGCGATGTTGTCCGCGCTGCCGGTGACGAAATTGTCGAGGCCGATGACTTTGTGGCCGCGTGACAGGAGCAAATCGGTCAGGTGCGAACCTAGAAATCCGGCGGCGCCAGTTACGACGGAGGTGGGTTGAGTTTTTTTCATTAGCGAGAGAGTTAAAGGTTTTCACTTTGCGCCCGTGCCGCGTAGGACGGCAGGTAGTGTGAGTAGCAGAATTTTTAAGTCGAGCCAGATGGACCAGTTGTCAATGTATTCGAGATCGAGACGAACCCATTCTTTGAAGTCAGAAATTTTATTGCGGCCTTTGACTTGCCAGAGGCAGGTGAGGCCGGGCTTGACGCTCAGACGGCGGCGATGCGCGAGGTCGCTGAAGCGGCGGACTTCATCCACGGGCAGCGGGCGCGGGCCAACGAGACTCATCTCGCCGCGCACGACGTTGAAGAGCTGCGGCAGCTCATCGAGGCTGTATTTGCGAAGCCATTTGCCGAAGCGCGTGATGCGCGGGTCGTTGGTAACTTTGAAAACAGGACCGGACATTTCGTTCATCGCGGCAAGCTCGTGCTTCAACTGCTCGGCGTTGGTGGACATGGTGCGGAACTTCAGAATTTCAAATGGCGCGCCGTTAAGGCCGGAGCGTTGCTGGCGAAATAAAATGGGGCCGGGCGAAGTGAATTTTACCAGCACAGCGATGGCGAGCATCAGTGGTGAAGTCGCAATAATCAAAGCTAGGGCGCCAAAAAAATCGAGCAGCAGTTTGGTGATGACCTGCCAGGAAGTTTCCGGTGTGGTGCGGAAAACTAAAAGTGGTTTGCCGAACATTTCGTCGAAACTGGCGCGAGCGATTTGCGTTGCGAAAAAATCGGCGACAAGCCACGCCTCGACGCCTTCGACTTCACAAAGCTGGAGAACGCTTTCGACGCGGTCGAGTTGCGCGTGGTGCGCAGTGACGAAAACGCCGCTGACGGAATGTTCGTGGAGCAGGTCAATCAGCTCCTGCACGGGCGCGCCGGACAAATTAAATTCGCCCACGACTTCGACGCCTTCACCGGAGTGGGCGTTAATTTCACGGCGAAGTTTAGCGGTCTCGGCTGGGATGCCGGCGAGAATAATGCGGCGGTGATATTGCGATTTGGCAAGACGGCTGCGCAGCGCAACCGCCACGACTTCTTCTTTCAGCCAGACAAGCACGAAGCTGATGACGCCAAACAAAACCAAGACGCCGCGCGGGGCGGTATCGGATTTTCGGAACAAGAACAGGAGGAGCACCATGCCAATGGTCACCATGCAACAGGCTTTCAGCAGCGGCCAGAAAATGGAGGGGTGTTGACCGATGGCTGGGCGATTGTAAAAACCTTGCGACTCCAGCACCAGCGGCGCGGCTGGCACGAGCGCGAAGTAAAGCCACACAACTTCGTTGAAAGCTTCGGGCGAGATAGAATCAAGACCGAACGTTTCGGAAAAAAAGGCGGTTCCGCGCACGCAAAAGGCGAGCCAAAAACTCATGGCGAACAGACTCGCATCGGCGAGTTGTTGCACTTGGGTGCGGATGAGTCGGTCGCGTTGCAGCATTACAAACAGGCTCTAGGGTTAACTCAACATAGCGGGGAGCGAAACGAATTCAATTCATTTTGCAGGTGCTGGCGGCAGTTGAAATTCCGGCACGGACGCGGTGACGAGCGATTTCATCCGCGCAAACGTGGCGGCTTCTTCGCCCGGTCGGCAGGCGGTGAAATAAGATACGTATGCCCAGCGTTGCAACACGCCGTGCGCGAGTTGATGAAACAACATGGATTTGAGCATGGCCGGAAAACTGTCAGTGGTCTGGTGTTCTGTGACGAACCAGAAAACGTAAATGCCGCTGACGCTTTGCTGGCTGCCGTCGGGCGCGGAATAACTGCGGCTGACAATCCACTTCATCACCGGCAGTTCATACGGCGTCGCCCCAGCAATGGGCAATTTCACTTCGGTCTGGTCGTGAACCAGCCAACCTTGACCGGGTAAACAATAATTTGGCCGGTGAATGCTCGTCCGATCCGCGCCCATCAAAACGACATTACCAATCGCCCACGCACCGTCGGGCGCGGAGTAATACCGCTGGGCAAAGCTAGTGTCTTTGGGCAGATAATCCAGCACGACCTGTGCTTCCGGCACATTCGTGGAAGTAAAATCCAGCACGCGTTCCGGCAAGCTGATTTGCAAATTCACGCTGCCTGCGATGGGCACAGCGCGAATGCCCGGCGCGCCGAGCCGCTGATGCGCTTTCAAAAACATTACCGCACCGGCCGTGCTGGCGATTAATGCCAGTGCGACGGCGAACAAAAAAACCTTTTGGCGCGAAGCGTTCATTTAATTTTCGCCTCCGGTTTTTTTGCGAGCCAGCGACCCGCGAGCAACAATCCACCGATGGCGGGAATATACGGAATCAAACTGAAGAAACTATTTTCATGCACGTAATTGCCGGTGGATTGGCCGCCGATTTCCGCCGCAAAGATAACTAGCATCAGCCGCGTGAAATTGCCCAGCACTGAAAGCGGTAAGGCCAACGACATCAAAAACAGCCGTTTGCCCGTCGAGCGAAATGTGACGAAGCCATAAACGGTGGCGAGTAAAAAAATAGCCACCAAGCTGTGCATTCCGCTGCACGCCGCGACTACGTCATATTGGTAGCTGCCGTCCGGTGCGGACAAAATCGTGCCCTGTCGCACCACCTCAATCGTCAGCAGATTTGAGCACAGCGCGACCAGCCACGTAACCAGCAGGCGTAGTGGCAAGGTGAACACCGTCAGCAGCGCCGCCACCGGCACGGAAAAAATAAACAGCCAGAACGGAAAAAAACTTTCTTTCAGCCACGCGCGTCCCCACGCCAGACCCATCAATCCAAAAATGCCGACAAACATCGCCAGCACCGACAGGCGCGGTTGTTGCACGCTGTAGCCCAGCAGGTGTAGCGCGCCGCCTGCGAGCAAAAAGAGAATTCCTGGCCACCACACTTGCAGCGGCAAGGCCAGCAAGGTTTTACGTTTCCACCAAAACAGGCCGAGCACAATAAATGGAATTAGATTACCGTAGCCATCGTCGGTTTCCGGACTCGATAAAGCGTAACTATTGTGCAGCCAGGCGAAGAGCGACGGTGAATGGACGTAGCCCAGAATAGAATTGCCGAGAAATTGAAACAGCGCGAGCCAAGCCGCCAGCAGGCTGAAGAAAAAAAATTTATTGGGCAGCCGCCGCCAGCAGTCCGCCAAGTCCGTCCGCCAATCTAATGGCGTTGCTTTGGGTTCAGTTTCGTTCATGCGTGTGCAAGGGCAGACTTCAGACTACAATCTGGCTGGATTTGCTCAAACAAATTCGGGCGGCGAAATTATTCCAACGGAAATTTTTTTAAGCCGGTCAACTGGCAAAAATATTTTAGCACGAACAACGGGTTGTTTTTAAAATAGCGTTTTGCCAGGCGACGCGGCTCGCTACATAAACGGTAAAGCCATTCTAGTCCGCTGCGTTGCATCCAGCGCGGCGCTTGTTTGACGCGGCCGCTGTGAAAATCAAACGCCGCACCCACGCCAATCATCAACGTCGCGTCGAGCTTTGGTAAAAATTCCGCCATAAATTTTTCCTGTTTGGGCGTGCTCAAGCCGACCCACAAAATGTCCGGCTGCGCGGTTGCGACCTGTTCCCGCAATTTTAATTCTTCCTCCGCATTGAGTGCGCGGAACGGCGGCGTGAACGTGCCGACGATTTTCAGTTTCGGAAATTTGAGTTTTAATTTTTGCGCCAGCAGTTCCGCGACGCCGTCGGCACCGCCGTAAAAAAAATGTTTTGCGCCGCTCGTTTCGCTCCACGCGCAAACGTCCAATAGTAAATCCGGCCCGTAAACGCGACGCATTTCGCGCTGGCCGTTTAATTTCCCCGCCCAAACCATCGGCATACCGTCGGGCGTGCAAAGAAAAGATTCGTTGAGAATTTTTTTGAAACCGGCATCGTCCTGCGCTTCCATCACGCCGTGAACGCCGGTGACGCAGACGTAGCCTTTGCGCCGTTCGCGCACGGCGTCGCCGATGGCAGTCAGCGCGCTTTCCAGATTGAGCACGCTGATACCGACGCCAAGAACATTGATGCGCTTCGTCATTTACGATTCAGGATTTAGGATTTACGATTCCAAAATTCATGCGGCGCGTAAATCGTATATCGTAAATCGCAAATCAGAAATGAAATTGCTCGTCTTTGCCCACACGCCGCCGCCGCACCACGGCCAGAGCTACATGGTGCAGCTGATGCTCGAAGGTTTTGGCGGCGACGCGCGCAAAAAAAAATCCGGCGCGGCGAATCCGCATGGCATCGAGTGTTATCACGTCAACGCGCGTTTCTCACGCGGTTTATCGGACATTGGCGAATTTCAGGGCGGGAAAATTTTGCTGATTCTTTGGTTTTGTTTGCAGGCAATCTTCCTTCGGTTTCGTTACGGCGTGAAAAATTTTTATTACGTGCCCGCGCCCGGCAAACGTGTGGCGCTGTATCGTGATTGGCTGGTGATGTTTTTGTGCCGGCCGTTTTTCAAAAACATGATTTTGCATTGGCACGCCGCCGGACTCGCGAAATGGTTGGAAACGGAAACCATCGTCACTTATCGCGCCGCGACGTATCGGTTATTCCAGCCGGTGGATTTGAGTTTGGTGCTATCGCGCTACAATTTTGCCGATGCGGAAAAACTGCTGTCGCACCGCGTTGCCATCGTGCACAACGGCATTCCCGATCCGTGCCCAGATTTTGAAACCGCACTCCGCCCACACCGCCGCGCGCGATTCGCGCAGCGCCAACAAATTTTCGCCGGCAATTTTTCCGGCTCACCCGTCACGGTCAACGTCCTGTTTCTTGCACACTGCACGCGGGAAAAAGGTTTGTTCGCCGCGTTGGACGGCGTGCTTGCGGCCAACCGCGAACTGGCCGCGCGCAAATTACCGCTGCGCTTGCAACTCACCGTCGCCGGCAATTTTGTCACCTACGACGAACAGGCGGAATTCACCCAGCGGCAGAAAAATCCCGAAGTCGCTGCCACGGTTCAGCTCGCTGGGTTCGTTTCCGGCGAACGCAAGAGCGCTTTGTTGCGCGAGGCGGATTTATTTCTGTTTCCCACGCGTTACCTTGGCGAGAACCAACCGGTCAATCTCATCGAAGCCATGGCGCACGGCTTGCCCATCGT
>Ga0214190_1000121_pt1 | contig 25133 bp, 52 predicted proteins | sample TroBogEpilimnion_41_FD_153028 | JGI IMG/M metagenome (GOLD analysis project Ga0214190, IMG submission 153028) | Freshwater microbial communities from Trout Bog Lake, WI - 15JUL2008 epilimnion | ecosystem: Environmental > Aquatic > Freshwater > Lake > Epilimnion/Euphotic zone | place: Trout Bog...
CTTTGATTCAGTATCATCAAACGAATAGCCATCATGCCCCCTAGATAATTTATGTATTGCTGTATCACCATCGCTACAGCAGTTAGCAATTGCTAATCCTGCACACCACAAATCGTAGTGAACACTATTAGGATTAATCAGCATGTCTTTAATCTGCGCACAGCCCTCATTCTTGATACTTTTGATAGCAATGATAGAGAACTTAGCTGATTTGTTACCAGCTAGATGGGCAGTTGTAGCATCCATCTCAAACTTAATCTTTGGCTTGCGAATAATTTCGCTAATGCCCATCTCCGCACAAGCATCGCGCAGAGGTGTTTCAAACTGGGTTAGTGCGATAGGTTGGGGGATTTTAACTCCCTCTAAAAACTTAGCTGTTACGCTATGCTTAGTATTGTTTGTACCTACTACGCGCAGTACTCGTGCGCTATCCGCTGGAACACGCGGGTCGATGTGTAAATCTGACTTAATACATAGCTGTTTAAACAAGTCAGCAATAGGTTGCCACTTATCTACAGAAATTGCGTTATCTAAAATCCAATAAAGATGCCAGCCACCGCCTGAATCTACAACGGCTGGTAATGGTAAACCTGTATCATCAATAAACTTACGGACAATGCTTAGTGCTTCTGCTTTATCAGCATAGGCTTCTTTCTTTATGAGCTTGTTCTCATCACTGCTTATATCAATATCAAGGAAGAATGATTTAATCTCTTGAACATTGGTTTGTTTTCGTGACGAGTTATCTTTAAAAGAACTTAATGCAAAATAGATATTGGTAGTGCTTTGGTCAATCGAATCAATTATCTTTTGTACATCTTCTAAATTGTCTGCAAACTTCTGATTTGGTTCTTTCTTTGTTGGGTTCACTCCGATAATGCAATATGTACCGCCAATTGGTACTACTGAATCTATAAATTCTAATGCATTCATTATTGCCCCAATTCGATACAAAAGAGTACACAGGGGTTAGCCTGCATACTCTTAACGGAAGGATTCTATTGTGAACTTATTGGTCCCATTCGTCAATCAAGTCTAGCAATTGAGCTTTCTCAACTTTGGGTGCAGTTTCCTTCTCAACCTTTACTGGCTCATCGAAGTCATCTCCATATAGCACCCGAATAACATCTACTGGTGCTGGGGCTGGTGCTGCTTTCTTAGCTACTGGTGGTGCAATTACAGCTACTGGGTCAGGTGCAGAGAACGCTGCTTCACGTGCTTTAACGCCATCGCTTTGTGATACTGTCATAGTAATAGCTGCTGTTGCTGCAGGTGACTTACCTTGTTTAACACTAATAGCGTACTCATCTTCAACCAATGGGCGAATGCCACGGAAGATTAACTTAGGAGTAGATGAGGCTGTATCAAATCGCATCTCTGTCACTACCGCATTAACTGGTAATTTCAGTGCGCCTAATGACTGCGCATAAGCCTGCATTGGTAACTTCTGCCCATCAATACCTTTACCAAAGATTGAAGTAGCTGGTAATGATAACTGATATACCTCACCTGTTAAGTCACCTTCTAATACAACCGCAATACGTTGATTGAAACGGCATGCACGTGCTTCGCCCTGACCTGAACCTTTAATGTTCTGTGCGCATGACATACATGTACTAGCTTGTGGCTCAGGAACATCTGATGCAGGTTTAATATTATCAGGTGACCAGCAAGCAGGTGGTTTTGGTGGAGCTTCGGGGTCATATGCACCGTCATAGAATGTACGACCTAGTGCTGATGATGCAACAATAACAACATTCATTGCACGTTCTTCATTGACCATTAGTTCTTCACCGCTAACCATCATGCGCCATACGCCGCCCTTGATAGAGATACGACGATTACCACCACCGCCACCACCGCTACCTGCTAGGTTCTTAGTAGTTGCATCCATCTCAACATTTTTTAGATATGATGGTAAGTTGCCACCTTGGAATATTGTTAAATCACTCATTTGTTTCTCCTAATAATGTATCAGTACTATCATTTAAATATGCTTCTAACGCTGACTTTCTAATCCTAAATCCGTTACCGATTATCTTTGCTGGAATATCCCCAGCATTAATTAGTTTATATAACAACTTCGTTGAGATTTTTAAAAACTTAGCTGCTTCCTGCGCGGTTAAGATTTCATCATTCATTCTGCTTCCTTTCTATTTTTGGTAAATCTTAGTTCATACTCACGGTCACAATTAAGCGCAGGTGGGAAGTCATTTGGATTGTCTTTAATCCACTCACGCATATTTGGTTCTGAAATACGGTGCTGTATTAAGTGCCAAGCATCGCGGTCTTTAAGATAGTCTTCAAAGGGTTTCCAATCGTTGACCCAAAATCTATCTTTTACTACACGAGTAAGTAAGCCATGAGAAGTGCGTAGGCTAGTTACCCCTTGTTCTTTACAGATGTTAAATATTTCTTGCGCAACCATTTCCTGTTGCTCTTTTAGTTTGGTGTCTTGCTGTGATAGCTCTGAACGTTTTGCTTTAATCTTTGCATAGACTGAAGCCAACTTATCCGCTGTGATTGCACTCATGTAATTCTCCTTTGTTACGAGCAGGTATATATAGTATAGATGTTTTTAAACCCTGTCAAGTATATTTGTGTACATTCGTGTATTTACATTTGCAATACTTCTTTGTACATATTGATTAAACTTGTATGACTTTCGACTCTTGTATCTAGCATGTCATACATCCGCACCTCGGCAGGGCTACCTTGAATCATAAAGATAGTAACCTTTGTGTCCTGACCATTACGATGGGCACGAGAGTTTGCCTGTAAAAATGTTTCTACGCTAGAAGTCGGACCAAACCATATAACTGATGACGCTGCAGTTAATGTAATCCCATGCGCTGCTGCTTGTGGCTGAATAACAATTACTCTTGTTTCGGGATTCTCTTGGAAGTCTTTAATGATTTCCCCACGTTTGGCAGGACTTACATCACCATGAATAAATGTAGTCTGTATATTCCTATCGGCTAGGTGGTCTTTGATTAACTCAATCACATGACGGAACGGCGCAAATATAATAGTCTTTTTATCCGACTCATCAATAATCTCATCCATCACGTTAAGCCTGTTAGATGCATCAAAGCGTAGTACTTCTCCAGTATCTGAATAGACTGCACCGCAGTTATGAACGATAATAGGGTCGCCTTCGCCGGTTTGAACAACAAACCTATTCCTTGGGCCACAATTTAATATGTCATATACAGCTTCGCTGGTGTTGCCAGTGATTTCTCCACACTCCACCCGTATCGGGTTATTCGGGCGTGAAGTGTTGCTTTTTTTAGTCCATATGCTCTTGCGGCATTTGCTATTGTCATTACCCCCAAAGGAGTCGTTATATAATGACTGTTGCGCGTATTGTTGCCTTGCTCCTGTATCGTAGCCCATTGACAGTTTTGTGGCGCATACCCCTTGTTGGTATCGATTCTGTCCAGCGTCAACCCATCTCGATAAGTGGCTTGCATATCTTGCCAAAACTGCTCGAACGAATTTACCCACTGGTCGCATACTGTTATACCTCGTGCACCATAGTTCCTGTAGTCTTTGTCCATAGGGTCTAAGCATCTGCGGCGCATACCTACCCATATTCTGTACGGACGTGTTAACGACATTTTGTGCGTTTCGTTGCCATGATGACATCCACAACTTCGTGGGTGCGTTCTGTGACTGGCTCTTAGGTACTGACTGCGACGAATCACTACTACCCCACATTGGCATTGGCATTCCCATAAAGCGCATTGAGTAGCTGTGTTTTGTGTTGTCCCTGCTCGCTTCATAACTGTTAGGTATCCAAACCTTTGCCCGACTAAATTTTTCGCTCTGTCCACCATTGATAATATCCTTTACCGTATGCCATCCTGATTCAGTAAGTACTTTGTGGTCATAAGTCATACGAACCCCATCTAAAGTAGTTACTTCTTTATCCCCTTGATAGACTAACCCTGAATGATTTACCCATTCTTCACCGTCCCATATACGGTCAGCGATATTTACGCTATCAAGGCGCTTCCAACCTGAATCAGATAATATATTAGTATCACCAGTAATACAACTGATTTGTAATAGCTTATTAAGATTAGCCGCCGCATGAACTGCGCTAACTTCCTCACCTGATGCTTGCATTAGCATATCTTTCTTCATCTTACGATAATAAGACAATTGCTGTGCGGTCAGCTCTACATCTCGCCTCGTGAATACCATGTCAGGTAAGTCTAAACATTGTGCCTTAGTAAACCTAATTGCTGGCTGTAATGCATTGAATACCAAGTCCTTAGACTGCGCACGTGGAACCCATTTAAACTGGGTTACTTTTTGCATTACCATTTCACGCCATTGTGTAAGATACTTTGGTACACGTTCAGGGCTTACTAACTTAGCCAAACCATATGCATCTTCGGGTGATTGAGCCGCTGGTGTACCTGTCATCATCCATAGCTTAGGCTTTGTAGCAGTCATAATCTTATTGAATGCTTTCCACCTACGAGTAGCCGTAGACTTAAAGTTATTAGCTTCATCAACAATGATTAAGTCAAATCCACCAGCAATAATCTGTTCTGATACAATTTCTATACCATCGTAGTTAATTATCACGAAGTCTGCTTCTGAACCAATGACGCGTTTACGTTGTTCTTTTGTACCATGCGCAATACCAATCTTGCGATGCATTACCGAACGGAACAAATCTTCTTTCCAAGCCGCATGCATAATAGATATAGGACAGATAATAAGAACACGCTTAACCTCGCCCAACTCCATAAGATAATCAGCCGCCCATGCCGCAGAGCAAGTCTTTCCTGTACCTTGTTCCGACAATAAGAAGCATCGGTCATGGGTGGTTAAGAATTCTGCGGTAGTTTTTTGATGTGCCATAGGTGTGTACACGCCTGTCCAGTTATATTTCAATGGTGCAGGTGGTACAGTTTTAAAGCCAAGCGAATGAAGGGCACGAACTTCGTCGCGCCCCCAGTAAATTAATACCTCATCAATGTCGGTATCGGGTATTCGCCCTAAGTTCTTGCTCTTAGGGATTTGTTTCAGGATAGTATCTGTTAGTCGGGTATTAAGTTTTACTGCTTTTCCGTTTAGGACTTCCATGCTTGTTATCCGCCTGATTAGCACTTGGGTCACGCAACCGTAGATTTCCTGCAGTTGTTGTACCACCAGCACGTATTGGTTTTATGTGGTCGATATCTTTACCTTTTCTATCGATGCCTTTTTTATCATACTCTCGTCTAGCTTGCTGACGTACTAACTGGTCTTTCGTTTCCCCTCTTGCTTTCTGTTTCTTGTACTGGTCAGCCCAATACTCTGGTGGGTGCGGTCCTTTAGCTCTAGGCATATGTTTTCCTCTTTGGTTTCCAATGTTCACATGAAGTATGCGGACACCATGAACATAGCCCTGTTGGGTTAGGGTTCCATACTCCGATATCCGCGCATGCTATGATTTTATCGCGTTTTGCCATCCATTGCTCAAGTATATGGGTGAACTCACTACGATGATACTCACGCTTAACTAATACATCATGCAACATAAATATCAACGCGCCCTTGACTGTCATCACGGCAGGGAACTTAGCGAACACCATAAGAGCCATAAGCTCTAACTGTTTTGGTTCGGGATAAGTTGCCTTACCTGTCTTATAATCAATAACACGTGCAATATTCCCATGAATAATAACTAGGTCAGCTATTCCACGGAATGTACCACCCTCATCATCAAACGCTAGGCATTGACCCTTACCATCTACTGACATCTCAAGCTCAGTGTATTTAATTCCGGGGTATGCGTTCAGTTTATCCAGTAGGGGTTTGAACCGCGCGTGCCCCCCTAAGTCTTTACCATCTCTGATGTATTCTTCACAGGCTAGATGTACTTCCTTACCGTATAAAGTGGCGGTTGAATCCTCATGTGGATAGGCTTTAAGGACTCTAACTTGATAATACTTACGCGCACAGTTATCAAATTCTTTCATACCACTAAACGATAATCTCATTACTTTGTATCTCCATAGCTATCTGCAACTCCACCCTCACCATCAAGCGGTAAGTCAGGTGCCCATTCGGGGGGTGTACGCATTAGGGTTAATAAATCTTCAAGTGCCTGTACAGCATTATCTTCTTCAACAAGGAGTAAGACTTCATCGTGTACTGTTCCCACAACCATATACTTCTTGCTTATACCTAAAATAATCTCTGCCATAATATCACGTGCAAGTGATTGTGTCACGCGCTGAAAGACCTTAGCCCCATATACTTTATCTCTACCATGTCGTTGTGCATATGTATACTCAGCTCTGCCTGTATCTTTATTGACTGTACGCTTCAAGTCGGGGTATGTAAGTACCAACCCATTAGGTTTGAGCATACCTTTGTCAGTAACTTTGATTACATCATTATGGCAGAATGAACGCGCCTGACCTTTTAAAATTGCATCGAGGACACTGGTTCCGTTATACCAAGTATTGACAACCTCATCATACTCTGTGCGATATAGCTTTGTTAAAATCTTAGCTTCTTCTTCGGTGACTGTCTGCGCCCCCTTGCTTTGAATACGAATTGTACCCTGCAACTTCTCTGCGCCAGTTCCATAGATTAGTGATAGTGATGCACACTTACCAACAAAGCGTTTCGGGTCTGACTTACTAATAGAAGCGTAGTCTACTTTATATGCTTGCGCGGCAAAGTCACGGTATAAGTCTTTACCATCACGGATTAGTTGTAGCTTATCTTCCTGTCCTGCAAGCCATAGTCCTAGTCGCAATTCAATGTTACTCAAGTCGGCAACGACAATCTTATATCCTTTAGGCGCGATGATAGCTCTGCGCAACGCATCAACTGGGCGCGGTTTCTTGGGGTCAATTCGGGATAGATTCTGTGGATTAACATCAAACCCCGACCATCTGTGGGTAACACAAGCACCTGCGTACTTGAGAGGAAACGGAAACGTTCCCCGCTCGGCAATAGAAAGAAATGCTTCGGTACGTGTGATACCGATTGTGGACTTGAACCCCATCCTAGCTGCGAATAAAGCCTGAACAATTGGGTTAGGGTGGTCTTCAAGCATCGTGAATTCTTCGTCTGTCTTAGCAAATGCCCATGTTTCTTTGCCCGTAGTCGGGCTAACTTTACGTGGTGGCTCAACTCCATTATCCTTTAGTAGTGCTGCGAACTGCTCATTACTCATGAGTTGCTTCTGTAAATTTTCCTCGGTCTTAACAGTCAGCTCGTTCATCAGACTAAGCATAAGACTTCTGCGTTCTAACCCAATATCATGCAGGGCTACCTCAAGTAGATTTTTGTTTAGCTTAAGCATTGGCTCTGTAAACATACGTACTGTTAAGTCAATGAGCTTTAGTTCTTTCTTCGGGAACTGTGGCATCATCTTGGTAAGTAATGTATATGTAAGCTCTACGTCATTGACACAATACTCGCCATACTCTTTCATTTCTGTGTCAGTAAAATCTAGCCTGCGTTTACCTAGCGCACTGTGAACTGCTGTACCTTTCTCGCCAATGCCGTACAACTTGGCAAGGTTTGATAGACTGACTGACTCGTTTACCCCATGAAGCACGTTTGCCATTGACAATGTATCTAGTATCTTGCCTACCTTGATGCCATATATCCAGTTGAGTATCGCCATATCAAAGTGCGCGTTCTGTGCGCATACCGCTTGGTTCTCTAGGTCAAACTTCTTTAAGAACTTATTGATAGTCTTGAAATCACCAGTACACCACTCGGTAACACCATCATTAACCTTGACTGCTACGCCAATAGTTTCAAATAGGGGTGAACGAATGTATGCCTCGGTGGTTATCTTGGATAGACTGAATGCTTTATCATAATAAGTTTCAAAGTCTAATGTTACGATGTTCATTCCTTATCGCCTTTACCATTAGCTTGGTCACGTGCATCACGTTCTGCTTCAATCAGCATAATCTCTGTTGATACTAATACTAATTTACCTAGTGTCATGTTATCTTCGGTACGTTCTACTATGCTTCTAATAGCTTTACCTAGCCGTTCATTACGTTCTACTATGCTTCTAATAGCTTTACCTAGCCGTTCATAATGTTTATCTTCCATCTTATTCTCCTTGAATAGTATCTAACAAAAACTCTAATGACTCTAAGTTGTTCTCGTTAATGACGAGTGCATGCCCACCGCACGTTTGTATCTTAAGTATCTCACGTGCTTGTAGTGGTGTTGGTTGATTGTTACCTGCCTTAGCTTCTATGGCAATGAAGTGATGCTTGAAACAAGCGATAATATCAGGTACGCCTGACCTACCCATTCCCGCCATATACGGAGAGAAGTGATAAATCTCCCTCGCATCTAATATCTTCTTGATTTTGTTCTTCACTTTCGCTTCGGGTGTGTTCGCCATGATTCATTCTCCATAGTTCTTCTATATGTTTAGGTGTAATCCCGATTCGTACCATAGCTACCTGTCCGTTATATATTGCCTCGGCTTCTGTTTGTCTAGCTATGCGCCTCTCATATGCCTCAATGGTGCGAGGGTCGGGCGTTTCACAATCCATCTTTACCTGTAATTGTTTAATACGAGTTCGGTTGAGTAGTGTAAACCTTTTGAATTGCGTAGTCAAACTATCTAGCTGTTCATCTAGTGTGCGTTTGTCTTGCGCTTGCTTGGCTAACTTTGCTTGCTCTATTAGTTTCTTCTTTAGTCTATACCTGCGAGTATATACTCTGTTGTTTCTTTTCTTACGGCATGATAGACACAGCTTGCTCCATCCTGTTTTGTTATCTGCATGGTAGTGCTTCTCAGCCTTGTCTTCCTTGCATACAGTACATATCATCTGTTCCTCCTCGCGTCCCAATCTTTGCGACAATCCGCATCACACCATCGCATACCAAACCCCACAGGCTCAAAGCAATTTAGGCATTCACCTGTTACCTCTGCCTCTAGGGTTGGTATTTGTCGGTACTTCCTACGTACCACATCTTCACGCTCCATATGGTCTTGGGCGTTATCTGCTTCATCACTCATTACTTTTCTTCCCATTCTAAATCTTTAACTTCTTCAAAGTCTAACTCTAATTGAACTGGTGGTGTCGGCTCTAACTTGACTGACCAATCAATCCCATCAAACCCCTCACCAAACTTCTTGGTGTATACTTTACTTACTAATGCATCACCAGTAACATCGTTATGACTTGCCATGATAACTCCTTAATTTGTTTTCTTTGGTTGCCTAAAACCTTTTGGTACTTGCCCTGACGTTAAGTCCTGCATCACAAGCATTAGAGATTCTATCACTTTTTCATGGTCATCAAGTCTTCTCTGCATATTTAATAGTCCAATGTGCATAGCCTTTAATGCTTCTAATTGTTCTTCATTCATTTTGTTTTCCTTATATCGTTTCGTTCAACCATGTATATTGCTGATATTACTATACCTGTTCCAAGCCCTAACATAAAACTACCTGCATAACATAGTATATACTCTATCATTCCTGTTCCCTTTCTCGTACTGCCATCATAGCATCTGCTACTTTGTAAACATCTTCGGCTAGCATAAACCAATCGGCATAAGCATCGTTAGAATATGATTCACAAAATCCTTGTAGTGCCGCCGCCGCAAAGTAATCCCTTAGTTCCATACTTGCAGAACCTAATCTATTAATCATTTTATTTTATCCTTGTATTCTTTTTTCATTGCTTCCATACCGCGCATGAGTACTACTTCAAAGCCCAACTGCATAAGGTATTGTTTGCCTTCTTCATCTATATCTAGTTCACATAGACCACTACCATCGGGTTGGTCTACTACCTCACCTATCAATTTAATTTTCATTTGAACATCCTTTCCCATAGTAAACGTAACTTACTTTTCTTTTTCATCTGACATTCTTCCATTGAACTAATATACAACAGCAATCCATCATTGTGTTTTGTGATTAATGAGTATGCTTGTCTGAGTGCTTCTGCTTGCTGTGCTAATTGTACGTTCGCATGCATAAGGTTCTCAATCTTACTCTGTGCTTCTGCTAATTTCTTCTTGCTCATATGCACTCCTATATATTACATTTTTGGGTTTAATTATACTTCCGCATCTTTGCCATAGTTTCATACAGTCGTTTGCTTCTATCTGACCGCCTAAATACTTTCATGCGACCATCCCATAGAGGCTTGCCGTTAAGCATTCGCATTTGGTGGAGTATCATTTTGTTTCTTTTTGTACGGGCTGATATGCAGATTTTGCATACGGGCTTTGTGTACATTCATAGTGGTAAGCATTTCCACTAAGCAAGGTTGGTATGCCCCCAATAGGTCTGCCACAATGTTGGCAAATATATGTTGTCCCCATCATGTGTTTTTCTCCGCTACGTATTGTTCCATCTTTTTTATACGTATATCAAAATCCCTAAATGCCAAATAAACAGCTCCGATTAACCATATATACCCTAACACTAAGATTAATATCATATATTCCCTTCTTTATCACACTTGTATGTCCAAAAGACTATCCAAAATAGGCTAGTTAATTGCCACATAGCGGGGGCTAGTCTATCCTCAAACAAGATACAACTTAACAGAAGCAGTACCAACACCCCTACTAGCATGCCTATAATATGTTTATCCATTGTTCTTTTCCTTTAATGCTTTTATTTCATCTTCTTGCGCTGGCTGATTTTTTTTACAGGTTTCATATCCTAATTTAAAATTTTCTTCTGCTATTTCTCGACAATCATCATCCATTAAAGTCTGTACAGGATAGATATAAAGAAATTCCCCATCTTTAGGCATATTATTTGATGGAAAAATTGAACCCATAACTGTTCCTTCATGCCATGACACTACACCTACAGGTTCTTGCGCTGGTTGTTCTAGTGCTTCTTTGCAAGCGTTAATAATTTCATGCCGTAATTCAAAACGATAATTTTCAAACGCTTCAATTGCTAGTTTTAATGCTTTGTCTTTAGTCATCTTGTACCTCTATTTTTCCAAAATACTGCCAATGTGCAGGTGCACCAATGGGTGATTGGCTATGTATAAAGAAATCACCATCAGCATACACATACATATAAGACGGCTTTTTTGTTTTAATAATTTCATTTGCTTTGCTATTCGTTGATAGCCCCTCAACATGAGTATCACGCAAGTATTCGTCATTTAATTCTGCTACGGTTGGCTTTAGTGCTTTTATACAGGCATTACGCACATCAATATAATCACTACTTGAAATACTATCGTGTTCTAAAAACCTTTCAGTCAATTCAATCGCCATCTCTAGTGCTTCTGTTTGTTTAGTCATCTTGCACCTCTATCTTTCCTATAAATACAAATCTATCGGCTATATTTTGATTTGATTCCGCCCATACAATTAACCCATCGTATGAATAAGCATACAAATACTTCTTTTCTTTAAACCTAAAAGGTTGTCCTGATGCAACTACTTCTACTGGTCGTTCTCTTAGCTTTTGATAATCCTCAACGGATATAGTGTCAGCAAGTTCAATTTCTGGCTCTAGTGCTTCTTTAATTTCAGCTATAAAGCTATCATTTTCGCCATACTTATTAAGCGGTTTTATTGACCTTTCTAATAGCTCAGTTTGGTTAGTCATTTTATTCTCCTTCTCCATTTAAAATTGCTGTCTTAAACTTCTCTGCGAACCACAATGAATCTGACTTAAGTGCAAGGGTAGAGCTATAAAAATACTCACCATCTACGCCTCGCCCTGCAAGAATAAACCCTGTCAATTTACCTTTTAGATTCTCTAGCACTTCGTCAGGGTCTAGGTCTAATGCAGTTTTTGTATTGAATGGTAGGACATTAGTCATCTTGTACCTCGATTTTTCCAATGTAAATGGAATAACTCTCAGACCAATTTAGTTCTTCATCTTCTTTAATAACTATCTCACTACTATTGCTTTCTTTATATAGATAAACAAACTTCTTCTCTTTAGGTTGTGGCTTGATGCGGAATTCTCCAGAGGCATCCCATTTAAGTACTAAAATGTCTTTCCACGTTGCGTAATCAAAGTTTGTAATATCTCTATATTCAATCTCAGCCCCATCAGCCCACGCTTTTATTTCTTTGTGCCATTTATGTTGTGTCATTTTGTTTTCCCTGTTAAGTTAGTTAAGTCACACATTTCAGGCTAAAACTAAACCAAATGTGTGTTACATGTAACATTTCTAAACTTTGTGTTGCATAAAATACGTTTTATTAAAGACTACGTTCGTAGCTAGTAATGCTTCACTATCTAGCAGACAATGCTCGTCCTATATTCCTCAAACCAAATAGCAGTAATGGTTTCAAGGTCAGTCACATCCGCCAAGTTAGTCGCCATTATCTCTAACCCATCTATTCATTATCTATAAATGTACCTATTAACTGGCATTTAACCCCTTTAAGTATGTTTTTATAGCTATTACCCACCATAGTAATCAATCAATACAAGCAACGCTTTCTTTACTTGCTTATCCTGTTTAATGTCATCAGGGTGCGTAGATACAAATTTATTCTCTACTAGGTCTAAGCTATGTTTTAAATACCCTAATACAACACTATCGATTACATTGTACAATGGCTCGTTATCATCTACTTCAATATTAAGTTTCATCCTGTTCCCCAATAGTTTGTGATACTTGTTTTGGTGTAGTGTCTACAGTTTCCCAACCATCTACCTTAATGATGTTTCGGTTAGCTGTAATCGCTAGTGCTTTCATACGAGTATCCGCTTGCCATACCTCAACAATTCTAGTCGCTGCATTAAGCGCAAGCTTCGCGTTGTCTAAGTCAACCTCATTATTAAGTGCCGCTGACATCACCGTAGAAAGTAACTGCATCAATTCTTGTGGTGACTGTGGTGCTATTGTTTTTTTATCGCCGAATCCTAATTTCATTTTAATTCTCCTTTTAGTTGTGCGCGGTTTGCCCACATTTGTTTTGCTCTAAGTGAGCGTCTTTCTCTTGCTTCTCTTTTTCTTTCTTCATACTGTTTACTATACGATAACCTTTTTGCTTCTTGTACTTCTACTTTCTTACGCCTTTGTTGTTCGGGAAGTTGATATCTTAATACTCCCTCCAATTCCATTCGCGCTACTAATAAATCCAAAGCCTCACCCGCTGGCAATTTTTTAATCTTTGCTAACTTATTCCGCATATACCTATGAGCCAACTCTGCTTTAGTTGCTTTAAGTATTTGATGCCCATACTCATGTTGCCCTACTGATACTATTCCAATGCAATTATTAATTTCTTCAAGCCCTTGGACAAATCTTATCTTGGTGCGATATCTATGTATTAGTTGATATACAATATCCATCGCTCTATATACAGGTATTTTATATAACCTAAAGTATCGTAACATTACTTCCTCAGTGATTGATGCACCTGTTACTAGTGAATGTAATCTACTCTCCGCCGTTATATTTAAAACACCATTACATTGATTAATCCATACATACAATGGGATATCGGTGTGTCTTTCCCCTATACTCATTTTAATTCTCCTTTTGTTTAGGTAATTTACTTTTTGCAGAAATCTCGCGCTTGCATTCCGTACAATAGTCCGCTACCTTACCACTCGTTTTAGATATTGAACGTGGTCTTTCTTTACATCTAGGGCAGAGTGGGTCACGTATTTTTACTACTTTCTTTTTAGGTGATGCATATAGCATTTGACTAACCAAATCTGATAGCTTCATAGGTTATCACCAATCGCTAGCTCATCAATATCTATCTCTGTTTCTTTATCGTTAGGCAACTTACCTATGATGGTTGTCGGGTAATGCCCTGCTCTTATTATCTCAACCACACACTCACCCTTTTTCCACCATACCCATTGAGGCATCATTCGTTGTACTTTCATTTCCAATTCCTTATCTTTTCTTGTGCTTCTGCTATTGTGTAAACACCCTTACACATCTGTCTGTGTAAATATGACTCTGCTATATCTTTCCGTCTTGCCGTATCCCATGTCTGCATCCATAGATTATTTGGGTCTGTTGGACTACCACCTAACTCAAGTGGAATGTAGTGGTCTAGCTCATACTCATTAGGCTTATGTCCTGCAGGTGTCCATTGCACCTTAAGTTTATTTGTATAGCTTACTGGCGGTCTGATTGTTTTTGTATACCCTGCAATACATAACTGTGCTACTTGTACATTTTGTGATACACCTTTTGGAAATATTGTATGGTCATCTGCAAGTACTGTTAATGGTACTAATAAAAGTGCTAATAAAAGTTTGCTCATATTGCCTCCACTTGATTCTTCCAATGTAATAAAAACTCTTTAAACTTATCTACTGACTTACCTAATGGTTTTAAATCTCCATTGCCTTGCATACGCCACCACTCATCAACAACCATAACTCCTGTATCGGTATGTCCTTGAATGACTATCACTATGAAGTTAGGTTGTACTGCGAGCTGACGAAGCAATATCTTTTGCCCCATGCTTATTAGTTCACCCTCTCGCTTCCACTCACCTACTAGGAACTTACCATTACGTTCTATCATCATGTCAATATTTGATGGAACTATTTTACCCATACCCTCAATATTATTTAAATCTTTGAAATCAATGTGTACTGCATTTGGATTGCGCATCATGTTCTTCCATCTCCTCTTTGTTATTAAACACATACGGCATGATGTCGCTTCCCTTTGCACCAACCATTTTTTGAATAAACTCCGCTGAGTATCCTAACGCAACCGCTAAGTCTTCTGTGATAGCATCACGATTTACCCCATCTATCATGGCAAACATAATTGCACTTAGTGCGTTGTACATAATCGTTTCATTGTCAGTCCAGTTAGGTCTGTACTCTATCTTTTTCATATTATTTCTCCAAGTTTTGTAGTCGGGTTAGTTCTGCTTTAGCATAGAACAATATCTTCTTAATGCCACGCATCTCATCGCTGTGTGAAGCCCTACCATAGCGGTAACACTCACGGAATATCTCACCAATCTGTGCGTTCATATTCTTGTCGCTGATTAAATCTTGTAACTCTGTTGCATCATCGGGTAGTTCATAATAGCTTGCGCTTGACCCATCACTGGTTTCTTTGTTATCCAGTTTGAGTTGTCGTTGCGCCATGTACTCTCTAAATCGCTTAAGCGAGTCATCTTTTTTATCCAGTTCTTTTTGTTCTAAATATTTACGTGACCTTTCAGCCGCCGCTTCTTCAATATCTTCCCACATATTATCTGCCCCACTACCCATGTTATTTCCCCTTAGTTAGTCTTGGCATAGGCTTTGCCAATAAGTATTTATCGCCCATTGCTTTTTTCATTGCTTCTACTTTCTTATCACGTGCCTTAACCAGTTTTGGGTCGGGTGTGAATTGTAGTCCATACATATTTTTTAATACCATTGTGTAATCATTCATTGTTGCTCTCCTTTATTGACACTGGTTCTTTGCCTTCCATAATATCTTTTGCCTCTTTCAGTAATGCCCATAGCGCATGACTTTTGCCTTCATAAAACCAAGCCATGTTAGACCAGTAGGCTACAAGACCCATTAGCATTGCATTGACATATTGCGCTGTTGATATAAAAAATATTATACCTATCACATAAGATATCATTCCAAATATGTGTGTCCACTTAAGTCTTATTTCTAATCCCATATACTTCTCCTAATCATTAATCCAAAAGGTATCATCATCTATCCTATAACCCACTTGCTCATACTCATCGGGTGGTGTTAGTAACTTAAGCATAGATAACTTAGTATGCAAGTCATCAGGCATATTCTCCTCGGATACATACGTAGTCTTTGAAAAACGTTCGCCTGATATGCTCATATCCATTACTTCTGTTACTATTACCGACCCATCACCTGCTAATATAATTTGATACACACGTTGTTCTCCTCGTTGGTTTATAATTATACTCTTAATTCTTTAATTGGGGTAAATCCTTTGTCGCCATAGTCAGCAGTTGTATCACCCCAAAAGCCTAGTGTGAATGTCATACCCTTGAAGTTTGTGCCTGTCCATAGTCCAATGTCACCAGTAAACCGACCCTCGCCTACATACCACTTACCTATTTCTAATTCATCTTGATTAATCATCTTCTGTCTCCTCCTCATACAGGTCTACTACATCACCACAATCACGCACTTCAATAATGTTTACGCGCTTTGCGCCAATCCAAAAGCACACATCAAAGTCTTGTGGCATTTCATTTAACTGCTCTATCAATTCACGTACAATCATCTCATTCTCCTTATCGTTGTTTCATACCAATTTCCATCTCAACTATGTCATGCACAGTACATTCACGATACAACCTTGATTTGATTTGTTTGTATGTTTGTCCTCTCCAATACGATGCACACAGCGCACTCAATACTTCTAAGTACCTATCCTCACCTATTGTTTCGGGCTTTTCTAAGAACTCACTACGTAGTCTGCTTGTCGCATAGTAGTCAGTCCTATCGGGCTTAGGTACATCTATGTTAAGTACTTCCATAAACCCTTGAGCAAATGCTAGGAATGGTTTGTACACGGCACGTTTGACCTTTGTTAGTTCACGATTGACTACTTTCTTGGTCGGTACTACTGCACCCGATACTACTACTGGATTGTCTGTTGCATAGTCTTTAATGATTAAGGGTTCGCTACCTACAATGTAGTACTTCTTAATCTCATACTGATATACATGCAATGCACCCCGTATACGACTTGCATCCCACCCTTGCGGTAAACATGAACTCATAAACATTGTCGTTGATTGTGTTGAGTACCCACCAGTAGTTAGCTTGATTGAACCATCTCTAAGGTATGACAACACTCTAGTACCATACAACACACAACCATACTCATCATCACTCACTTTCTCTACACGAATATGTTTGTTAGTGCGGTGGTTCATTGGTCGGATATCACGTTGGATACCCCTGTCTTTTTCACGTACTGGTTTGGTTGATAAATACTTCCGCTCTATATCGCCAAAGCTACGTACACTAAAGTTAAAACTTGTTCCGAATGCCATGTTGTTCTCCTAATACCACTCAATAGTACGTGAAATATATGGGCTGTCTAAATATTCATCACCGAAAGACTTCTCGTCTGCGTCATCTGCTTCCTCACCTATCCTTACGAACTTACCACAAAGCGATGCCATTGGGTCTGTTGTTGCCTCTGTTGCTGTTGAGTGCTCAGCTTCGTCATACATTTTCTCCACCTCTGCGAACCATGCTTCAAACTCATCAACAGTTTCATACCCTCCGTACCACTTGATTTCGTCAAAATGAACTTTAATTCTATCTTCCTCAAACTCAAAGCAGTCTTTCCAATACTCCTGTATCTTTAGTGGTGTTAGTTTAAGTTTGGCGGTTAGTACTGCTATGATTTCTTTATCACCTGTGATTGCACAAGCTACTGAACTTCTATATCCCATGTTGTTCTCCTAATTGTTTTGTAATGTGTTCGTTCAAATGTTTTAGTCCAAATCTTAATGCTGTTGGTCTACTTTTATGCCCCCAATTAACAAAGACTGTTTGCCCATGATGCTCTATCACATATACAAACTCATTACCATAATTAGGGCTTCGCTTTACTTCTAATGTATATCCTAACAACTTACCCATCGCTTCATGAACGGACACTGGTTCTGCTTTCACGGATTTTCCCTCCTATAATCCAAGCCTTGATTGAATGCGTAGACCTATCTGCCATACGCGCTATGGTCTTATACGAACACCCACCGAACTTTAACTTGTCTAATCTAATCGGCTCAACTCTCACGTGCCACCTCCATACCCAATGGGGTTATCCTATATGCTGAAGTAAACCCTACCGAACAAGTTAGATAGCCCTCTCTCGTTGCATCACTAAGCACAAAGTGACCAAGCATATCGTCATCTTGTAATACCTTAAATGACACATACCCATCTCCATATAGAAATGTCCACAATGTAAGTCCTTCTCTTACTCTATCATTAATCCACATCACACCATCTCCTCAATACGAATAGTACGACCATGAGTAGCGACCACGTGTGAAGTCATAGCCCATAGCGTAGGGATATTAAACATAGGGAACTCATCTACGTAACCATCAGATAACACGACTAGGCACTCATGATTGAGGGTGTTATTTAACACCAACCAATCTGCTACACATTGAGGGCTAGTACCACCACCGCCTACTGGTTTAAGTAACTGGTCAATGTTACCCAATTGGTCTTGCTCAAACGACTGCACACTACACACATGACTATCCCACCAAATAATATCTAATCCTGCAGGGTTAAGCTCTGCGCACAGTTTCTTTACCTCACCCATGAACTGTGACAATATCTCACCCCATATAGAACCCGATGTGTCAATGCCTATCGCAATACGACCAACTGTTAGTGATATAGAACTAGGGAAATAACCCACATGAAACATACGGCGGTTAATCTGTGACCAACTAGACTCGTCACGCCCTGCCATAGTAGCCTTAAGAAACTCGGCTAACTCTGTGCGCCAATCTACTTTGCCCTCTAACATCTCATCAACTAATCGTGATGAGTTACCCTCCATCTTGCCTGCTAACTGTCTACCTTGTCGGATAGCAATCTCAATATCTTTATCAAGGCTTTCTTTCTCCTCGTCAGTAAGCTCACCGCCCTCCCAATCATGCTCATCAAACCCACCACCATCTTTCGGATAGCCCTCAGTAATCTCGTTACCACCACCACCACCACCATCGCCCTCGCCCTCGCCCTCTTTATCATCATTACCCTTATCCTCCAAGTCTTTAAAGATTTGAATGACTGTCATGCCGTAGTACTTAGGATTGTATAGCCCACCCTTAACCATCTTGATGAACCCTGTACCATCATCTTGCTTAATCAACTCGCCATTAATCCAATAGTCACACGCTGCATTTGCTCGCTGTGCATCTAACTTATATATTGTTTTGTACGTACTCATGTGCCTAGCCATTTTGTGCATAGCTTCATGTAAGATTAAAAAGCGCATCTCAGGCTCAGTCTTGTCTGCGCAAAACTCACGACCATACCATACGTTCTTACCATCAGTACACGCTGTCGGCATAGTGTCTGACACTTCCCACTTACCGAAACAAAGAATACCACCTACTGCCATCCATGTTTTGTTACCCATGATTGCTATGTTTTGTTTCTTAATAAACTTAACGACATCTTTTTCCATGACTATCTCCTATTATTAAGGGTGTTAAATAACACCCGAAGTTTTACTACCAACCTAACTTCTCTGACAACTCATCAACACGCGCCTTAACTTCTTTGCGCAAGCCTTTACTATCACGTACGTCTTTCATATCCACACCATGCAAGGCTTCCTCTAGCTTTTGTCTAGCCCAATCAAGGTCGCTGTCATGTGTTACGTTCATAACAGATAGCATCTCGCATAACTCAAGCGCATTGTCTAACACACTATCAAATAGTCGCTTGCTATCACCCTTCTCATTGTCTGCGAAGCGTTCGCTTAGATGCTTAGTTACTTTGTATAGCCTAGACCATAAGTCCTCCATAGCTTGCTTAGTTCTATCGCCATATACTTTTTCGTACTCGGCTTCCAACTCTACTGCTATGTCATGACCTACATCTACACGGAAGTCACCACGTTCGGGCAATGGTGTGAAGTAGAAGTTAAAACCAAACCGCCTAGCAATGTCACTAGCATCGGGATACTCACTACGGTCAAACATAGTACCCATCTTAAATGCTTGGGCTGATACTAGGTTCGGATAGATAGTTACAAAGTCAGATGCCAACTTGTCATACTCTGCTGACTTATCATTGAGCCAATCTTTAACTGTTAGGAACGAACGTATATCCGCTAGTCGCTGACCGCTATCCGACCAAGGCAAAGTCTTAGCGTAGAACTCCACACGTGTTGATGCCACAAACTTTTGTATCTTATCCAATTGGTCTGCACCTGCAAGCAATGACTTGTTGAACCTACCTGCTTGGTCATCTGCGCCCTTACTTACTGTAACCTCACGTGTTACTTTCTTATCTAGTTTACGGAAGCTAGGCACACGAATGTTTAGCTCTACTAGGATTGCTTGATTGCTTAGGTTAATTTTGTCCATCTTATTTCTCCTCGTTAAGTTTGTAATACACACCGCCTATTTCTACCACGTCGGTAGCTTCTAGGTTTTTCAGTAGGCGCAAGTCGCGCGCCTCGTCTAATGACGTTTGTTTTGGGTTGCCCGATTTCTTTAAGCGTTTGGCATGAACTTTGTAGTCCTCGTCATGCACCTCTAACGGCACGTTTGAAAGAAACACTGGTTCTTCTTTGTGGGCTTTGAATTCCTCAAAGGTTATTAGGTTACTCATCATTGTCCTCCTCTACTACTTCGGTTTTGTAGCTAACAGCTACCTTGTACTTCTCCACAATTAAGGTAGTCATAGCATCTGCTTGCTCCTCTGTATCTGCATACCATACCGCCGTTACCTTTATCATTATATGAACTCCTTAGTGAACGCTTGCACCCAGTCACGCATGGCTTTACTGCGCATCGCTACCTGTGGTTTAGCCTTAAAGATTAGTCGCCCTGTTACAGCCTGTATCTCTGCCGATAGTCGGGTCATATAGATTGTTGTTGCATCTGCATTGTCATTGTCTAGTCCCGATGCAAGCCGTGTTGATAATAACAATTGACTAGCTAGGCTGTCGGGGACACGCGCCTTAAGTGGCTCGGTATAGATTGACTTACGTGTCGGTAATGTATCGGCTAGCTCTACTGTTGCCCATAACTCCGCTGTTGCAGGCGCACCGATTAAACCGCAGATATGAGTCATGGCTTGGGTCTTATTTAACACCCCACTCTCCATTTTATCTAGTGTGTAACTCGCCATCCAAAAGCTACGATTAGAACAAAACGCTGTGGTATTGGTACGTGGATTAAAGATGTACTTGTTAGCTTTTAACTGCTCCTCGTCAAGGTCTGTATACGATTGGCACAGTTCGGGGTTCTCACCAATGAAATACAGTAACGTACCATTCATGCCGTACTTAGTACCGAAGTTCAATACGCTAGTATGGTCGGGCTTTCTAACTTGAATACGTGATACTCGGTTATTCATATGGGCTGGAAAACTATCGCCTACACCATCGGTTACTAGGTTACTTGTTGCAAAGATGATACTGCCTTTGGGGATTGGCTTGTCTGATACTGTACGTTCGCAGATAAACCTAGTAATCATTGGCTTAGTAACCCCTGCCATTTTGCCAATCTCATCAATCATGTATAACTGTGGCTTCTCACTATCCAAATGCCACATATCTGCATACGCTTTGTGTGTCATACCATCTATCACACTCGGCATATAAAAGTCGGGGAAGTCTAACAATGGCGCATCTAAGTACACCAACTGGTCTTGACCCCACCCTAACATCTCAAGGATTTGATTACGCAATGCAGACTTACCAATTCCTGGCTCTCCAAGCAAAACTGTTGTTATCTTATCGCCTGTTGCGACAATCATTGCAGATGCATCATCTAATGACGATACGTTACTAATACCATTAAGTTCTATGCTCATGTCTATCTCCTAAAGTAAAACTAATAAAATTAAACCAACTAAACAAACAACAAAGATAAGCCTGTCCATCATAGATTATCCCTGTCCTCTACTACCTTAACACTATTAATATCAAAGCCCATGTTCTCAAGCTTTGCTATCAACTCCCACCGCAAGGCATCTGCATCTACCATATAGGCTTCGCGGTCTGCGTTTGGGTTATACTCATACTCTACCTCTGCCACTATTAAAAAGAGTTTCGTTCTCATATCTATCTCCTAAAATAAGAAAGCTAATAAAAAGATTGCTACGTATATTGCCACTACTAAAAACCCTGCTTCGGGTGTGAACTGTCTGCTTCTCATAACCACACCACCTTGTAGTTCTTGTCCTCGTAGTTCCGCATAGCTACTACTGACTTCAACCATACTGTGCCACCTCCGCGCGAGATGGGAAACTCAACAACACCGACATAAGGTTTAAGCGCATGCCTCCCTGTGTGTCTTTGTTGGGTGTTATTTAACACCTTTAAACTTTCTGCCTTTGGTACTGGCTTGCCGTATGCAAGTGATAACGCGGTTCTTAAGTCCATGACTATCTCCTTATTTAACTAACACAAAGTACGATGCTATGTAGTCTGACGAATTAACATCAAACCACATAGTAAAACACTCTGTCCTCACGCTTAGGCTTAGGTATTTGTGCTTGGGTCTGTTACTACACTTATGCCAAGCTCTACCCGTATGAATGCCATACGTGAGGGTGTTTTAGCGGTTTTTGGTTTTAACTGTTGAATAGTCTATGTCGTGATACTGGTCTGTCGTGTAGGACTTGATGCTGTCCTACACTTGCTGTTGTTTTACTCTAGCCTACACAGTAGCTAGGTACATTTATTATGAGATGTTGAACTACTATTAGGGGTGAAGTTACCCTTGTCGTCGTAGCCTTTACGTGTGGCTCTTTTACCTGCCACTTACTGTATCTCATATGCGCTTTCCAGTATGCGTTACACACGCACCTATCCAACCAATGTTTGGGTGTTAAATAACACCCGACCAAAAACCTTCCGAACTGATAAAGAACGCGGTATATCGGAACTGCCCATAGCAGTGCCACCGAACTACTTACTACTTATTTACTTATGAAACGCCATTGTAGCACACCTAAAACCAAAAGTCAAGAGGCTCTCAGCGTATTATACCTCTAATGTCAACCCTAACGATTCATAGTAACTTACAACTTGGGCTATTTCATATAATGTTGCATTTGTTTTTATCTTATTTGCGCGAAACGATACAAGTGCAATATTTCCTTTGGTGTATCCTTTTGATGGGTCAATTCTATCTACTGATAAACAATTATCATCAAGTGGTTTCGCATTTATTAGGTTTAACTCAATTCCCAAAGCTGGGCAATGTGTTGGTGGTGGGTACAAATCTGAAAGTGTTAAATTAAAATCAATTCCTGTTTGTTTCGCGCGGTTTTTTAAGCTAGTTAGTTTTAGTTTCATTCTACGTAATAGCTCGTTATCTTTTGAATGTGCAGGTACATCTAACCCATATTTAGCTACTACACGTTTAACTCGTTTGGCTTCTACCTTTTCTGCACGAACATACATAGCAGGCTGTTCAATAAACCCTTGATTTCTAAACCTTAATACTAATTGTCTCACGCGTTCACGTGATATTCCATACCTATCACCAATGCTCTGCAATGTTTCACCTTTGTTAGTGCTTATAATAATGTCCGAGTCCCTAGCTGTATGTTTAATCATTTTGTTTCCTTAAATTGGTTGAGTAGGACTCCAGTATATATTATGTATGCGCAATGTCAATTTCTTTTTTAAGGCTTTGTCAACTATTTGAAGTTACTCCAATGGTTATTTGTATAATCCTTATCATGACGTTTCACGTAACGCTTATACTCACCTTTCATATATAGCCATATGATGCTCGCGGTTTGTATATGGTACATTTTGCCGTTTAATTCTATATGAACAAATCGGGCAGTTATTGGTTTTTTACTCGCGCGCGCGGTTTTATAAAGTTTGCCTGTGTATGGCTCATATGTAAAAAGTGCGTGTACTTGCTCTTGACTAATTGGCATATTGTGTTTCCTAGTATTATAAAGATATGGAGAAGGTGTTATTTAACACCCGAAGTAAAAAAGTAACATTGTATCATGTTTGTGAGAGGGTATTGTGAATTTGTGTTCCTAGTGCGCCAAGGGATTGCTGTAATGTGATAATGTGAACGAGAAAAAGGAGAGCTTTCTTGGCGAGTTACACCAAACCAACAATTCACGGCAACAAAAAAAGTAGAAGCTCTTATTATTACTTCTTAATATAAATAAATAGTCACATTACACAAAGCATAATGATTTTGAGGATATGACTGGGTTTGCGAGCGTGAATTTCTGACAAAAACTCGTTCACATTCCATAACATTACCAAGCTAATCCTAGTATGTCTTATTGGTGTCGGGATAGTCCGTGTATGTCGTTATCACATTAGTTCGGGTGTTATTTAACACCCTTTGTTTGTACTGTCAGCGTGGCTTTAACTTCGCGCGCCTCACGCGCATACAGGAACCAGTGTCCCACCTACTACAATTCAATCAGGCAGTCCCACTAGCTTCAGTAAAAGTATTTACTTCGCGTCGCAGTCCCGCCTGCTGAATTGACACTGGTTCCTAACCCCAAAAAACGAGGGCAAAAAAATACCCCGCTTTCGCGGGGTTATAACGTAAACCCTGAGAAGTTATCTCAGGGGTGTTATTTAACACCTATTCGTCGGCTTCAACTTCGTCGGCAATCTCAGGCAATTCAATTCCAAGCCCTTGCATCATAACGGTCAATTGTTTTTCTGCTAATACCCAAGCCTTGCCTTTCGTATCCTGCAAGGTTTTGTATAATGCTAACACTTGTTTGGTTGCCTTTTCCTCTGCGCTTACAGGGTCTTTAGCACCGTTTATAAAAGCGCGCGCGCCATTTAAGATATCACTAGCATTTAGTACTGTTTTATGCTTTTTAGTAATTGTGCTAGCATTCCAATAAGCCAATGGATTGAAGCCTAAGTCCCGTGCTTCTACTATTTTAGCAATATTATTAAAGCGTAGATATAAAGCATTATGCGATTTGCTTGTTGGTACTTTTTCACGTTTCGCAACTGGCAATGTTTTGTTACGTGCCTTAATCTCGTTTTGGTAACCCTTCCAAGTTGGCGCAGTAACATTAGCGAATACTGCATTTAAAGCCGTACTATCAAAGTTATTGCCCGCCGTGCCTAACACTACTGCTACTTCATAATCAAATTCATGCGTATCAACTGCAACCTTTTCAGTTTCTGATAATTGAATAAACAACTGTGCAACTGGTGCTACTGGTTTACGTGCCTTACTGATTGCTGTTACTTGTGCTACTGTTTTAACTGTTGCCATGATATCTATACTCCTCGATTTAGGTAGACGCGTTGCGCCTTTCAACCTGTGAACCATTATACAGGATTTACGGGCATTGTCAACCCCTTTCTAGCCCTATCCTACCCTTGTACCCCCACCCCCACATTTTTGAACGGGTCCCATCTGGGCGCTAGTGCGCCCTATTCCACACAAAATATTCTGTAAAATTTTAAAAATGGG
>Ga0214190_1000144_pt1 | contig 21686 bp, 22 predicted proteins | sample TroBogEpilimnion_41_FD_153028 | JGI IMG/M metagenome (GOLD analysis project Ga0214190, IMG submission 153028) | Freshwater microbial communities from Trout Bog Lake, WI - 15JUL2008 epilimnion | ecosystem: Environmental > Aquatic > Freshwater > Lake > Epilimnion/Euphotic zone | place: Trout Bog...
TAAAAACATCATGATCGCATTTGAAGGCGATGGTCGGGCCGCTCCAGATGATAGTTCCTTGAGCCGCAGCGGAAAAATTTACAAGCAGAATGCTGGTCAGGCTAAGGGTGAAAAGATGGAATAATTCCCGATTCATATCAGATGTCAAAAGTTAATCGAATCGGGAAACAACGCAAATGTTCCTGTGTCGTATATCTCATCTGGCGAAATAAAAAAACGCGCCCCGTTGCCGGAGCGCGTTTTTTGAAAGTAATAAAATTACTTGGTGCCGAGAATCGCGTCCTTCGCGGCTTTTGCGACGCGGAACTTCACGACGCGTTTGGCCTTGATCTGGATCTGTTCGCCAGTCTTCGGGTTACGGCCGATGCGGGCGGCGCGGTTTTTCAAGACGAGCTTGCCGATGCCAGGCAGGGTGAAGGTGTCTTTCGCGTGCTTGTAAGCGAGCGCGGCGATGGTGTCGAGGATTTCAACGGCCTGCTTTTTCGAGAGGCCGTTCTTTTCGGCGACGAGGGAGGCGATTTGAGCTTTGGAGAGTGCTTTTGCCATATTGGTTCTATTGGTTGTGTTGTTGTTTGTTTGTTATGTTGTTCAAAAAGTCACGAGACTTGAGATGAATTAAAATCCAATGGCCGCGTCGTGCAAGCGAAAAAATCAAAAAAAACAAAGTTTTTTCAGGGCTTCTTAAGGGCAGGACTTGACATCGCGGGACAATTTCCGACCATTCGCGCGTGGCGCTCTTCACCATCCAGAACGAATTTCGCTATGAAATCACCCGGAAGATTTTCGAGGGTGGCATGGGCATTGTCTATGAAGCGGAACAGCACGGCGCGCGCGATTTCGTCAAGCGTGTCGCCATCAAAGTCATTCGCCCTAATTTTGGCAGTCAGAAAATGTTCATGGATAATTTTGTCGGCGAAGCCAAGCTCGTCGCGGATTTGATTCACACGAACATCGTCCAGACCTACCAACTCGGCGAAGCGAACGGCCTGTGTTTTATCGCAATGGAATTGATTCGCGGCGTGAATCTCGAACAGTTCACGCATCAATTGTCCGAGAAGAAACGCGTTCTGCCCAAAGAACTCGCGGTGTTCATCACCAGCCGCGTCGCGCGCGGACTTGCTTACGCGCACAACAAAACTGACAAGGATAACAAGCCGATGGGCATCGTTCATCGCGACGTGAGCTTTAAAAACATCATGATCGCATTTGAAGGCGATGTGAAGCTCACCGATTTCGGTATCGCCAAAGCGAAAGGTTTTTTGACGGATCAAGAAGGCGAAGTCGTCGCCGGCAAACCGGATTACATGAGTCCCGAGCAGGCGGATTTTCAGATCACCGACAAGCGTTCAGATATTTTTTCCGCTGGCGTCGTGCTTTCCAACCTGTTGCTCGGACGGAATATTTTCAAAGGTGCGAACGCCGAAGAATCGCGGCAGCGCATCATGCAGCAGCCGATTCCCGACTTCCGTTCGCTCGACTCACGCATTGACGACAAGTTGAACGATATCTTGCATCATTGCCTCGCGCGCGATCTGAACCACCGCTACGCCACCGCCGACCAGTTGCTGACCGAACTGGAATATTATATGTATCACGGCGGCTATGGTCCGACCAACGAGACGCTTGGCAAATTCATTCGCGAACTGTTCGGACAAGAACCCGTCAAACACGCGCCGCATGATGCGCATAGCAAAACCATCATTCTCGATGAGACCACTCGGTCATCGTCCAAGTAAAATTTCATGAAACGTCCCGCTTCGTCCGTCGTCAAACTCGGCCTCATCCAAACCGACGTGTCGCCCAATCCCAACGCGAACCTCAAGAAAACCATTTCGCTCGTCGAACGCGCGGCGAAATCCGGCGCGCAGATCATCTGCACGCAGGAATTGTTTCGCTCACAATATTTTTGCCAGAGCGAAGATCATGCGAATTTCAAACTCGCCGAAAAAATTCCCGGCCCGAGCACCGACGCGATGCAGAAGCTCGCGAAGAAACACAAAGTCGTCATCGTCGCGTCGCTGTTTGAGAAACGCGCCAGCGGCGTTTATCACAACACCGCTGCGATCATTGACGCCGACGGCTCGCTGCTTGGCATCTATCGCAAGATGCACATTCCCGACGATCCGTTGTTCTACGAGAAATTTTATTTTACGCTCGGCGACCTCGGCTTCAAGACGTGGCAGACGCGCTATGGAAAAATCGGTGTATTGATTTGCTGGGATCAATGGTATCCCGAAGCGGCACGCTTAACAGCGATGCAAGGCGCGGAAATCCTTTTCTACCCGACCGCCATCGGCTGGCATCCGAGCGAGAAAAAAGAATACGGTGAACGACAACACGGCGCGTGGGAAACCATCCAGCGCTCGCACGCCGTCGCGAACGGCTGTTTCGTAGCGTCCGTCAATCGCATCGGCCACGAAGTCATCAAAGGCGTTGGCGGCGATGGTTTGGAGTTCTGGGGACAAAGTTTTGTCGCCGGCACGTCCGGCGAAATCCTCGCCAAAGCTTCCAACGACAAGGAAGAGATTTTGATCGTCCCCGTGGATCTTGCCAAAGTGGACACCACGCGCACGCACTGGCCCTTCCTGCGCGACCGCCGGATTGATGCGTATGGCAATCTCACCAAGCGGCTGGTTGACTGAACTGGTTTCGCAATTAAATCTATTAGGCGAAATGAATGAACGCCTCGACATTGATTTTACGAGAATTGGGAGAAAATGGGTTTGTTACTTTGACCTATTAGGATTTAGCGAGTTGCTGAAGCAATCCATCGTGAATGCTTTTTTTCACTGGGAGCTTTGTCTTTGGGATTTGAAGAACTGGTCAGATAGATTTCCCGATCTTGAATACGCATATTTCTCCGACACGTTTTTAATCTACGCTTCGGATGATTCGGCAAAATCCTTTAGCCATATCGAATCAGCTTCTAGGTGGTTTTTCCAAATTGCTCTTCGACGAAATATTCCGTTGCGCGGAGCTATGGCCTGTGAGGAGTTTTATGCAGATAAGCCAAAGGCAATTTTTTTAGGTAAGGCTTTAGTGGAGGCGGCCAAAACCGAGCAAAAATATAATTGGATTGGCTTTGTGCTTTGTAATTCTGTTGTTGAAAGGATGAATGAAATTGGTCTTCCCGCAGATCAACGACTTAATTACAGAAAGTGGTCGGTTCCTACCAAAAGTGACAAAGCCAACAGCAAGTCAGAAGAGGTTTTTGCATTATTGTTTGGTGCATCTTATCCGACAAATGGACAAAACACGCTGGTTCAAGAATTGGAAAAAATGGCTGAACGTGAAACGGAATCTACGGTAAAAGAAAAATATGAAAACAGCCTCAAGTTCTTAAATCACTTTGGTGTGCCTCAAATAATTTTGCCGACAGAGAAGGATTCCTGAATGTTACCGCTCGCTTGGATCACCGGCGCGAACGGGTTGATTGGCAATTACCTTGTTCAGACCGCCTCGCAGTTTGCGCCGCACGCGGGCGTGCGGGCACTCACGCGCGCGGATTTTGATCTGCTCGACTTCGCCGCCGTTGAACGCGAATTCCTGAAAGACAAGCCGCAACTCGTCATTCATTGTGCGGCCATCACCGTCGTCGGCGAGGCGCAAAAAAATCCTGTGCTTGCGCGGCGTGTGAATGTTGAGGTCACAAAATTTCTCGCGGAACTCGCGGCGGAAATTCCCTTCGTTTTCTTTTCCACGGATTTAGTTTTTGACGGGCGCAAAGGCGATTACACCGAGACGGATGCCCCGAATCCATTACACATTTACGGCGAAACCAAAGTGGCGGCGGAAGAAGTGGTTTCAAAAAATCCGCATCATCTGGTCGTCCGCACCTCGCTCAATTACGGCCAATCGCTTTCCGGCAACCGTGCGTTCAACGAACAGTTGCGCCGCTCGATGCTGCAAGCCGGGCAGGGGATGAAATTGTTCACGGACGAATTTCGCAATCCAATTCCGGCGGTGGAAACGGCGCGCGCCGTTTGGGAATTGGTGGCGAAAGAGTGCGCGGGACTTTATCACGTCGCGGGCGCGGAAAAAATGTCGCGTTATCAAATCGGCGAACTCTTGGTCAAAGGCTGGCCGGAAATTACAGCGACAATTGAATCCGCATTGGCCAAAGATTTTCCCGGTCCGCCGCGCGCGTTGGACACGTCGCTGAATATCGCGAAGGTGCAAAAAGTTTTGTCCGCGCCGCTGCCCGGTCTGAACGGGTGGCTGGCGCGGACAAAAATCTGCGTTTAGGGTTGGCAGAAATTATTTCGCCGTCAGTTCCAAAATCGTGATGGAGCAGGGCGGGTAACTCCGCGTGAAGTTGGTGCTGAGGCCGGTGACGGGTTCAGTCGTCGGCACGACGTGCTTCGGATCTTCCAGCGAATTGGTCGCGTCCCGATTATCCGCTTTCAAAACCGTGGCCGTGCCAGCATCGGCAACGGAACTAACGCCGGTGATTTCAACCGCGACGTCCTGCGCCACGTCGGCGCGGTTTACAATCTTCACCATGATTTTACCGCTCGCGGTATCGCGCGTGGCGGAGTAGAAAATGGATTTCACTTCATTCGTGCGCGCCGGAAGCGGCTGGCCGTTGCGGGTGCGGTTCTTTTGAACATAGGTGTAGCTCGGCAGGTTTTGCGCGGTGACGGCGAGCACTTCGTTGCCGGTGTGCGCGCTGAAAATCTGCTGTGCGTAATAACTTGGTGAACCGTAGCTATTCAAGGCGTCGTAGCCGATGAGGTCGGACTTCCATTGCATCGAACCACCTTTGCCGAGGTCGCTGACGTTGACGAAGAGCGGCGCGTAGCAGTGTATCTTCACGATGTCGGCATTGCGTTCGAGGTTGCACATCCACGCGGCATCGCCCAGCGCACCCGCCATGTTCGGCGTGGGTGAACCGACGCGCGTTGCCCATTCGCCGACGAAAATTTTCGTCGGGTTGTCGCGGTTACGTTTGTCATACATGAAGGACTGCAACTCCATTTCTTCTTCGGATTTGTAATAATGTTCATCATTCAAATCGGCCACGCGGCTCTTGACTGGCGCCGTGGAAATAAGTTTGAGTTGCGGATATTTCGCTTTGATGGCGTCGTAGAATTGCGCGAAACGTCCGTCGTAATTACCGGATTTATCGAACCAATCTTCGTTGCCGATTTCGACGTAATGCAACTTTAGCGGATTCGGGTGGCCGTCCTTGATGCGTTGCGCGCCCCATTTGGTCGAAGCGTCGCCGGTGACGTATTCAATCTCGTCGAGCGCTTCCTGCACGTAAGGTGTGAGCTGCGGACCGGCGGGAATGACATCATGCTTCAAAACATAACCGGCGAAAACGGCGAGCACCGGTTCCATTTTCAAATCTTCGCACCAGCCGAGAAATTCCGGCAGGCCAAAACCGTCCGTGGCCCAGTAGCCCCAGCAACTACGATGGCCCGGACGCTGTTCGACGGGACCGATGGTTTCTTTCCAGTTGAAACGTTCGTTGAAGTAATCGCCCTCGACAAAATTGCCGCCGGGGAAACGCAAAAATTTCGGATGCGCATCGGCAAGGATTTGTGAGAGGTCAACGCGGTCGCCGTTCGGACGGTCTTGATAGGTCGGCCCAAACAATGAAACTTCCTGAAACCAAATCGTGCCGTGATGATTGAAAAATGTTCCCGGCTTGGTGGCAGAAATTACGAGGCGATTTTCTTTGGACGGAACGATGTTGCCGGTCGTGAGTGTGGTTTCATATTTTTTCCATTCGCTGCCAAGGTTGGAAATTTCGGCGCTGGCAAAAACTGTTTTGCCGTCGGCTGTTTCAAGTGAAACCTTCAGCGCGCCATCAAAACTTTTTGCCTTTGCCCAAAACGACGCATGATACGTCGTGTTTGGCTTCAACGGAATTCCCCAGTAACCGCCGTTGGCGAAACCGGCCGGTGACTCTTTGCTCGCGCCACTCACATCGAGTTTGAGGCTGACATTGAGCGCGGCATTCAGGACGACGTTCGTGTCGAGGGAGATTTTGCCCGCACCGACGGTGCTCCAGAATTTCGGCGGATTCGTCACCGCGATTTGCACGGGATAATATTTCGCCGGATCATAATTTTCCGGTTTGATGGGCTGCTGAATGGCGTCGGCCTTGAACGTGCGGTTGCGGATGAGTTCGCCGTAAAGCCCACCTTCGTAGGAATAATTAATCTCCTCCGTCATCAATCCGTAAAATGTCGGCGGCAACTGCGCCGTGACTTTGTCGGCCTGAATCTGCACGGTGGGAAGCGGAGTCGTCGTGTCCGCGCGTAACATTGGCGCGGTAAATCCGGCGCAAAGCAAAAGTGACAGCGAGATTTTTGCCGACAAGTTGCCGTGCAAAGGCGATTTAATTAGGTTCATAAAGAAATTATTAAATTTGTCGCGCCCGAAAGTCCATACCCAAATCTGGTGATGCGTGAAAAAGAAAACTTTGTTCCGTCGCCGCTTCGTAGTTTATTTCCCGCCATGAATCCGCAGCCAGAAACTGTCGCCGCGAAATATCGCGGTCGCCTCGCGCCGTCGCCGACGGGCTACCTGCACCTCGGCCACGCGCGGACGTTTTGGGTCGCACAGGAGCGCGCGCGGTCGCACGGCGGCGAATTGATTTTGCGGAACGATGATTTGGATTCCACCCGCTACAAAATGGAATTCGTGGATGCGATGTTGGAAGATTTGCGCTGGTTCGGCTTTGAATGGAGCGAGGGTCCGGATGTCGGTGGACAATTTGCGCCTTACGATCAAAGCGAGCGGATGAGTTTTTACCGCGCCACGCTGGAAAAGTTGCGCGCCGGCAATTTCATTTATCCCTGCACTTGTTCGCGCAAAGATATTCAGGCCGCCACCCGCGCGCCGCACGCGAACGACGATGACGAACCGATTTATCCTGGAACGTGCCGGGCTAAATCCGCAACGGCCAACGCAAACCTTCCCGCTGCGAGATTCAGTTGGCGTTTCCGCGTGCCGGATGGTGAAACGATTTCCTTTATTGATGGCAACTTGGGCGAACAAAATTTCATCGCCGGAAAAAACTTCGGCGATTTCGTTGTTTGGCGCGGCGACGATGTGCCGGCGTATCAACTCGCGTGCGTTGCGGACGACGCGGCGATGCAAATCACCGAAGTCGTGCGCGGCGCAGATTTGCTGGTCAGCACCGCGCGGCAGATTTTGTTGTATCGCGCGCTCAGCTTGAAGCCGCCCACATTTTTCCATTGCAATTTGATGTTGGATGAAACCGGGCAGCGGCTAGCCAAACGGCATGATGCCTTGAGTCTGCGGACATTGCGGACGCAAGGGGTTTCGCCGGAGGAACTGCGTTCCAACTGGAAGGCGGTTGATTAGCTTAACTCACCCAAAAAAAGTTCAAAAAAGGCTTGTGAAAAATTTCACGATGCGGCAGATTTTGCGGCTCTGACGCATGGCAGTTTTTATCGGAAGGCACTTTTGTCGTTAGAAATCATTTCTCGTGAATCGTTTTGGAAAAAATATTTTGGTTTGGGCATTTCTCGCCGTTGGATTCGTTTTGAATCTGTCGGCGGAAACGGCAGCAGTCACGCCGTCGTCTGGCAACGTTGCCGTGGAAACCGTTGCGCCGCTGGTGCCGATGGCCGCGCCGACACTCTTCAAAATTTATGGCCTAGACTGGTTGCCGGTGACGAACTCGATGATTTGCACTTGGATCGTGGCGGCGTTGATCATTGTGATTGTTCGTCTCACCACCTGGCGAATGACTGAGGTGCCGAGCCGTGGTCAGAATGTAATGGAGGCACTGATTGAAGGTTGGGAAGGATTGATGGGCAATGTGCTGGAGCCAAAGGTAGTCAAGTGGGTCTTTCCTTTCGCTACGACTTTTTTCTTCTTCATTGTTATTTCCAACTTGATGGATTTGTTTCCGGGCATCGGTAGTATCGGCTGGGTTCATGAAGCAACCGGATCATTCCGTTCGGTTCATCACGTTGAAACTCCTTTCTTTCGTCCGCCCACTACGGATGCGAATTTGACCGTCGCCATGGCGGCCGTGTTTTTCGTGATGAGCCTTTATTGGGCGTTCAAATATAACGGGCCGCTCGGTCTGTTGAAGCACATCTTCGGCGTCAAGGTGGACACGAACAAGTATGCTTACATCCCGCTGCTGTTGCTATTCATCTTCATCGGCGTGATGGAATCTTTTTCAATCTTATTCATCCGTCCGGTGGCGCTCGCGTTGCGTCTCTTTGGTAATATTTTCGGCGGCGAAACGATGTTGACGATGGCGATGTCACAGAAGTCCGTAGTGATGGCGATTCTGCTGGCATTGCCCGGCTACTTTTTTGAAACAGTCGTCTGTATTTTGCAGGCGTTCGTGTTTGCCATGTTGTCCGTGGCGTTTGTCGGCACGCTGTGCACGCACTCAGATGAGGAACACGGCCATTGAGATTTTAATAATTTGCAACCAGGAGACCTTTCGGCGAACGGTTGCGAGAAACTGAAACAACTAAAGATAAAACATATGATGATCGGAGAAATCACAGGTAATATTCACATCGGTCTGGCTTTCGGTGGCGCGGCCATCGGTATCGGCATTGCCGCCGCCGGCGGTGTCATGGCTATCGGCCGCAACCCCGGCGCGTTCGGCAAAGTCTTCACGACGATGTTGATCGGTATGGCGCTCGCCGAAGGTTTGGCGATTCTGGCCTGGATCGTGGTTCACTAAGAAAAGTTTATGTTCGAGACCCTTGGCATTCAGTGGCCGAAGCTCATCGCGCAGTTCGTCAACTTCGCGATCGTGCTCTTCGTGCTGTGGCGATTCGCTTACAAACCGGTTTTCCAGTTGTTGGAAGCGCGTCGCCAGAAAATCGCCGATGGCATCGCCAACGCCGACAAAATCAAGGCGCAACTCGCCGAAACCGAGGCCGAACGCAAACGCGTTCTGGCCGAGGCCGGCGACAATGCGAACAAGCTGATTGACGATGCTCGTCAGGCAGCGGCCCGCGTGCGCGAAGTGGAAACTCAGAAAGCCATTGCGTCGGCGGAACAAATTGTTTCCAAAGCTCGCGAAGCGGCGGCGCAGGAACGCGCGCAGATGCTCGCATCTTTGAAACGTGAAGTCGGTCGTCTTGTCGTGCAAACGACCTCGACGGTCACTGGGAAAGTTCTCACAGCGGACGACCAAAAACGTCTGGCGGAAGAAACTGAGAAACAATTGTCCGCTTAATTCGGATTCAGCCTTTCACGCCGACCAAAACGGAATGAAAATTTCCAAACAAGCACAGCGCGACGCCCGGCAACTGTTCCGCAGCTGCCACGTCAACGGATTGCTGGATGAAGCCCGCGTCCGCCAGACGATCGCGTTGCTGTTCGCGAAAAAGCCGCGCGGTTACGTCGAGATTCTGTCGCGTTTGCACCGCTTGGTGAAAATGGATTTGGAACAGCACGCCGCGCGTGTGGAAAGCGCGTTGCCGCTGTCGGCTGAATTGCAGGCGGAAGTTTCCGGTGAAATCAAAAAGAAATACGGCGCTGGCGTAAGCATTGCGTTCGCGCAGAATCCGGCGCTCATCGGTGGCTTACGGATTCAGGTCGGCAGCGACCTTTACGACGGCAGCGTAAAAATGCGGTTGCAGAAATTGGAAGAAAGCTTTTAACGAAATTTTATGAGTAACTTGCTACAGGAAATTGAAGCGCAGATTAGCGGCGCGAAGACCGCGACGGCCAAACAGAACGTCGGCACTGTCCGCGAAATCGGCGACGGCGTGGCCAAGATCGAAGGCCTGACCGACACGATGCTCAACGAGATGTTGGATTTCGGCAACGGCGTCACCGGCCTCGCGCTCAACCTCGAAGAAACCGAAGTCGGCGCGATTATTCTTGGCGATTACACGAGCGTCAAAGAAGGTCAGGAAGTCCGCACGACGGGAAAATTGTTGCAGGTGCCGGTCGGCAAAGGTTTGCTCGGTCGCGTGGTCAACGCGCTCGGTCAGCCGCTCGATGGCAAAGGTCCGATCAAGGCTGAAGCCAGTTACCCGGTGGAAAAAATTGCGCCGGGCATCATCAAACGTAAATCCGTCAGTCAGCCGGTGCAGACGGGTATCATGGCGATTGACGCGATGATTCCGATTGGCCGCGGTCAGCGCGAACTCATCATCGGTGACCGTTCGACGGGCAAGACCACGATTGGCGTGGACACAATGATTAATCAGGCGCGCATCAACAAAGCCGCCGAAGCATCCGGTGAAAAAGGTTTCCGCCCCATTTACAATATTTACGTCGCCATCGGTCAGAAGCAATCGTCCATCGCGCGCGTCATCGGCGTTTTGGAAGAAGCGGGTGCGATGCCTTACACGATCATCGTCGTGGCTTCGGCCTCTGACTCCGCGTCTAACCAATATCTCGCTCCGTTCGCCGGCGCGGCAATCGGCGAATGGTTCATGGACAACGGCATGGACGCGCTGATCATTTTTGATGATCTCTCGAAGCACGCCGTTGCGTATCGCCAAGTGTCGCTTATTTTGAAACGCCCGTCTGGTCGTGAAGCGTATCCTGGCGACGTGTTTTATTTGCATAGCCGCTTGCTCGAACGTTCCGCGCGTGTTTCTGAAAAATACGGCAACGGCTCGCTCACGGCTTTGCCGATCATCGAAACTCAAGCGGGTGACGTCTCGGCTTACATCCCGACGAACGTGATTTCCATCACAGACGGCCAGATTTATCTCGAAACCGACTTGTTCTATCAAGGCATCCGCCCCGCTGTTTCCGTCGGTCTCTCGGTTTCGCGCGTCGGTTCCGCCGCGCAGATCAAGGCGATGAAACAGGTTGCCGGTCGTATCAAAGGTGACTTGGCGCAATACCGCGAACTCGCGGCGTTCGCGCAATTCGGTTCCGATCTCGACACGAAAACGCAGGCGATTCTCGAACGCGGCAAACGCGTGGTGGAAATTTTCAAACAGCCGCAATTCAATCCGCTGCCCGTCGAAGCGCAGGCGGCTGTGTTGTGGGCCGTGCAAAATAATTTCTTCGATGACGTTGCCGTGGAAAAGGTGAAGGATTGCCAGAATAAAATGGCCGACTTCATGAACACGCGCAAAGCCGATTTGCTTGCCAAAATCCGCAATGAAAAAGCCATCAGCGACGCGCTCGCGGCGGAATTGAAGGCGGCTGTTACGGAATTCAAGCAGAGCTACCGCTGATTTTTCATGCCCAGCACACGCGACATACGCCGGCGCATCAAGTCGGTCAAGAACACCGCCCAAATTACCAAGGCGATGCAGATGGTTGCTGCCGCCAAGATGCGCAAGGCACAGCAAGCCGCGTTGGTCGGGCGTCCGTATGCGGAATTGATGAATGAGATTCTGGCCGAAGCCGGACCGCGTATCGCGTCGTTCAAACATCCGTTGATGGAAATTCGCGACGTTAAAAAACGTGCGGTCATCATCGTCAGTTCGGATCGCGGTTTGTGTGGCGGTTTGAACAGTAACTTGTTTCGCGAAGCGGGTAAGCTGGACAAGAACACGACGGTTTTTATCACTGCCGGCCGCAAGGCTTCGCAATTTATTGCGCGCACGAAACGTGAGCTCGCGGCGGAATTTACTTACAAAGATACGCCGACGTTTGCTGAAGCCCGCGCGATTTCAAAGTTCGCGCAGGATTTGTTTTTGAAAGGTGAAGCGGACTCCGTGGACATCTTGTTCACGCAATTCATTTCCACTTTGGTGCAACAACCAAAGACGATTCCGTTTTTGCCGGTTGGAAAAATCAAGGCGGTCACGGTTGGCACGAATGCTCCGGCGCAGGAATTGCCCGTAGCTGGTGTCCGGACGGACACGTTTGAATTTGAGTCGGACGAGGAAACGGTGTTGGGCGAATTGTTGCCGCACAGTTTAAATTTTCAGATGCACCAGATTTTGCTCGAAGCCAAAGCCAGCGAGCAGAGCGCACGCATGGTCGCGATGAAGAACGCGACGGACAATGCGAAGCAGATTATCAAAGACCTGACCCTCGAATACAACAAGCTGCGTCAGGCGAACATCACAAAGGAATTGTTGGAAATCACCACGGCCCAAATGGCGGTGGGTTGAAATTAAATTTTTATGAACAAAGGTAAAATCGTTCAAATCATCGGCCCGGTCGTGGACGTGGAATTTTCCGGCCAGCTGCCCGCCATTTATAACGCGCTCGTGGTGAACTTCACCGTGCAAGGCCAGCCCGTCAAACTGACGCTCGAAGTGCAGCAGCACCTCGGCGACAACTGGGTGCGCGCGGTCGCGATGAGCACCACGGAAGGTCTCAAACGCGGTTACGAAGTCACCGACACCGGCGCGCCGATTTCCATGCCCGTGGGCGAAGGTGTGATGGGGCGTGTGTTCAACGTCACCGGTGAACCGGTAGATGAACAAGGTCCGGTGAAGGCCGACAAGTATTTGCCGATTCACCGTGCCGCTCCGCCGCTCGCGGATCAATCCACGAGCCCGCAGGTTTTGACCACTGGTATCAAGGTCATTGATTTGATTTGCCCCTTCCTCAAGGGTGGTAAAGTCGGCGCGTTTGGTGGTGCCGGTGTCGGCAAGACCGTTGTCATCATGGAACTCATCAACAACATCGCCAAGTTGCACGGCGGTGTTTCGATGTTCGCCGGCGTCGGTGAACGCACACGCGAAGGCAACGATCTTTACAATGAAATGATCGAAGCCGGCGTCATCAAAGTTGAGAAGGACGAAAAAGGTCATCCGAAAATCGGCGAAAACGGTTTGCCGATTATCGCGACTGGTTCAAAAATCGGTCTGGTTTACGGTCAGATGAACGAACCCCCGGGTGCGCGTCTCCGCGTAGCGCTCTCCGCGCTCGCCGTGACGGAATATTTCCGCGATGAGAAAAATCAGGACGTGCTCCTGTTCGTTGACAATATTTTCCGTTTCTCGCAAGCCGGGTCCGAAGTGTCCGCGCTCCTCGGCCGCACGCCGTCGGCGGTCGGTTACCAACCGACGCTCGCCGCCGAAATGGGTGACTTGCAAGAACGCATCACCTCGACCAAGAAAGGTTCCATCACGTCTTTCCAGGCCGTTTACGTGCCTGCGGATGACTTGACCGACCCCGCGCCCGCGACCACGTTCGCGCACTTGGATGCGACCATCGTGTTGGAACGTTCCATCGCTGAGCTGGGCATTTTCCCCGCCGTGGATCCGCTCGCCTCGAATTCCCGCGCCCTCGCGCCGGAAATCGTCGGGCAGGAACATTATGACGTCGCCCGCGGCGTGCAGAAAGTTTTGCAACGCTACAAAGATTTGCAGGACATCATCGCGATTCTCGGCATGGACGAACTCTCCGCCGATGACAAGACGACCGTGTTCCGCGCCCGCAAAATCCAGAAATTCATGAGCCAGCCGTTCACCGTCGCGCAGGTTTTCACCGGTCGCGAAGGCAAGCAGGTTTCCCGCGAAGAAACGGTGCGCGCGTTCAAGGAAATTCTCGAAGGCAAACACGACGACGTGGCCGAACAGAATTTCTACATGAAGGGCGGCATCGACGAAATCAAAGAAGCGTGAACCGTTGAACCGATTCACCAACTAACATGGCCACAATCAAACTCGAAATTGTCACGCCGGAGGCGAAAACGTTCTCTGACGATGTGGACGTGGTCACGCTCACCGGCAGCGAAGGCGAGATGGGAATTTTCCCGCAGCACATGCCGTTGATGACGCAGTTGGTTGCGGGTGAAATTTACGCGCGCAAGGGTGCTGAAAATATTTTCCTCGCGGTTGGCGATGGTTTCATTCAGGTCACGGGAGAAAAGATTTCGATTCTTACGGACATGGCCATTCGGGCTGAAAACATTGATGAAGCAAAGGCTGAAGAGGCTCGCAAACGTGCCGAAGACCGGCTTGCGGAAAAACTTTCTGACGAAGAACTAGCTTCTGTCAGAGCCTCGCTTGCGCACTCGCTGGCACAAATCAAAGTAAAACGTCGCACGGCCAAATAAATTTTGGATCAAAACAAAAACGGCGCGGAGAATATTCTCCGCGCCGTTTTGTTTGGGTGAATTGTCTATGCTTTGCCGCCTATCAACATGTTAGTGGCATGATCATGTCTCAGTGAATCGTTCTGGAACATTCACGCGATTTCGGTCAACTCGTGGAACTCTTGTGAACGCCAGTGAATCAAATGAAATCACAAGTTCTCTGTATGGCCAAAATAAAATGCGGTGCTCGAAATGACCGTTTGGCAGAACATCAAGCTCGTCATACAGAACCTCGCTCTCCAAATCGGAAGCAATCACTTTGAGCATGGCTGGGTCAAACACAGCATTCGAATAGCTGAGATGGATACCGGTGTAACCCTCCTGCAAATCTCCAACGAGCAACTCTAATCGGAGATGCTGTGCCGCTCGGTGAAAGACGACCATCTCGATGAGCGCGTCGTGGACATTGACGGTGGTTGCAAGCTCTTGAACAACGGGCGGCATCTTGGGAAGCAGGGTAGTGAGGTAATCCCAATAGGCAGGGACAACTGCATCGGACTCATCGTCTGTCATGTCTCCGCGCACCCACTGCTGTGTGAAATACTTCATGAACGTAATGCCACCCAACAGATATTAGGCCGCAGTTTTTGTGGCCTATCAAGTTTCATGAATTCGAGGTTGCGGTGGACGTAAAATCTTTTCAAGCATATTTGTTTGAGGATTATGACCAATGCTTTTTCCAAGCAACGGCCGCAGCAAAGGTGGCAAACGCGTCGGTGGAAGGCGTTCACACCCGTCAATTTTTCCCCGACCGCAACCAAACACGAACGGCGCGAAGAGTTTTCTTCGCGCCGTTTTGTTTTAAGTCTGCAAAGGGTAATTATTTCGGCTGGTAATACTTGTTGGTGTATTCCTTGACCATGCGGTCGGTAGTGAATTGCGAGACGAGCGTCGCCATCGAGTGGCGCATCCGCTTGATCCACGCGCGCGGAATGCCGTTCACGTCGCGGTTATAGAATTCAGGAACGACTTGTTCCGTGAGCACTTTGTAAAGGTTGGCGCTGTCGATACGATCCTGCTCCTCGATGTTGTCGGGATGCGAATCAGGTCCGATGGAGAAACCGTTCTTGGTGTCGTAACCTTCGCGCCACCAGCCGTCCATGATGCTGAAACCCATGCAGCCGTGGCAGCTCGCCTTCATGCCGCTCGTGCCGGACGCTTCGAGCGGACGACGCGGATTATTCAACCAGATGTCGCAGCCGGAAACCATTTGGCGCGCGACGTGAATGTCGTAGTTCTCAAGGAAAACCAGATTGCCCGAAAGCTCGCTGTGTTTACTCAAGTGGATAATCTGTTGGATGAAGCGCTTGCCGTCATCGTCACGCGGATGCGCTTTGCCAGCAAAGATGAATTGCACGGGACGTTGCTTGTCGCGCACGAGTTTCACGATGTTGTCGAACTGCTGGAAAATCAGCGGCGCGCGTTTGTAGGTCGCAAAGCGGCGAGCAAAACCGATGGTCAACGCGTCGGGATTCAGCAAATGGTCGAAGCGGATGAAGTCACCCGGCGTCACACGCTGCTGCTGGAGCAATAATTTGCGGCGCGCGAACTCAATCAACTCGCGGCGCAGTTTGTAGCGCAGCGCCCAAAGTTCTTCGTCCGTAACAAATTCCGTGTCGGTCATCTTCTTCCAGAATTCCGGATCATTGATAATCACCGACCAGTCGGAACCAATCTTTTCGCGCAAGAATTTGGTTTCGCCATTGCCAGTATCCGACAATTTGCGCCGCCAGAATTGGCGGACGGGACCCTTCATCCAGCCGAGCAAATGAATGCCGTTGGTGATGTGCCCAATCGGAACTTTCGCTTCCGGCACGTTGTAAAGACTCTGCCACATGTGGCGGCTGACCTGACCGTGCAATTCACTGACGGCATTGGCCGCGCGACAAAGTTTCAACGCCAGCACCGTCATACAAAACGGTTCGTGCTCGTCTTCCGGCTTCACGCGACCGAGCGCGAGCACGTCATTGAACGGCACCAACTGATTTGAAAGATAACGCTGTAACGCGTAGTTCATTAATTCCGGACTGAACCGGTCGTGTCCCGCTTCCACCGGCGTGTGCGTGGTGAAAATACATTCGGGCTTCGTCAGCGCCTGCGCTTCTTCAAATGTTTTTCCCGCCGCCATTTTTTCGCGAATCAGTTCCAACGTGAGGAAGGCTGCATGACCTTCGTTCATGTGGAATGTCGACGGTGTGAGGCCCAACGTGCGCAACAAGCGCACACCGCCGATACCCAGCAGAATTTCCTGCATGATGCGCGTCGTGCTGTCACCACCGTAAACGCGGCAGGTCAAATCGCGATAAAGCTGTTCGTTCTGCGGCAGATTGGTGTCGAGCAGATAAACGGGAACGCGACCAACGTTCACGCGCCAGATTTGAAACCCGACGACGTTCAAGCCGATTTCTACTTCGCAAATGACGCGTTTACCGTCTGCGTTCAGCAACGGTTCAATCGGGATGTTGTAAGGTTCAACCGGATTGTAATATTCCGTCTGCCAGTTGTTCGAATCAATCGCCTGTTGAAAATAACCTTCGCGGTAAAACAAACCTACGCCCACAAAGCCGAGGCCGAGATCGCTCGCGGATTTCGTGTGATCGCCCGCGAGAATGCCGAGGCCGCCTGCCGAAATCGGGAGCGATTCGTGCCAGCCGAACTCGGCGGAAAAATACGCCACCGGATTGTTTTCGAGCTTGGGCGCGTGCGCGTGTCCCCAGGCATTTTTCTCGCCGATGTAAGCGTGGAACTCACGCAGCACCGAGCGCGCGCGCGCAGCGAAAGCTGTGTCTTGCAAGCGCGCGTGCAATTCCTGATCGGAAACTTCGTGCAGCACGGCGACCGCGTTGTGGAACATATTTTGCCAGCCGCGCGGCGACAATTCGTAGAAAAAATCCTGCGCTTCTTGATTCCAGCACCACCACAGGTTGCGGGACATTTTTTTTAGCCCGACCACGATTTCGTTAACTTCTGCGCTCGTTAGAGGTTTATTCATGAGTAAGAGTTTTCCTTAATAAAAGTGAAGCCGTTCTCCGTCCGGCATGGCGTTGAAAATAATTTGTAACGCCGGTCACCGCAAACAAATTATTCCGCGCGCACTCGCATCTTCATGCGGAAAATTTTTCGCGCCGCGCCCAAGCCATTGCGATTTAGGCTGGCTGCGTCGTTATCCTAATCCTAATCTTAAACCTGACTGGTTTTGGCGAGTGGCAGAACCGGACGACGTTTGATGAAGCAAATTTTTCTATCGGTTTGCGTTGGGTTGTGGCTGACATCCGCTCTGGTTGTCGGCGCGCAAAATTATTCCATCAATCCGAGTGTTATTCCTGGCGGCGGCGGCACGAGCAGCAATGCACCGTATTCCGTCACGGGCAGCATCGGACAACTCGGCGCGGGTTCTGTTTCCTCCGGCGGCAATTACTCCGTGACTGGCGGCTTCTGGGCTTTGATTTCCGTCGTGCAAACGACCAACGCGCCCGCCCTCGGCATCACGCACACGACCGGCGCGGTGGTGATTTCGTGGCCGACGCCGTCAGCGAGTTGGACGTTGCAGCAAAATACCAATCTCGCCGTCGCGAGCGGTTGGGTGACGAGCAGTTATCCGGTGACCACGACGAATGGCGTGAGCAGCATCACAATCACTTCGGCCACGGGAAATTTATTCTTCCGGTTGTCGCAGCCATGACGGAACACAGCAACTTCTTCGCGTCGCGCGCATGAAAAAGTATTTCCACGTCATTGCCATCGGGCTGCAAAACAATTTGCAGTATCGGTTCAATTATCTCACGCGCACGCTGTTCAGTTTTATCCCGCTGTTCGCGATGCTGTCGCTCTGGCGCACGATTTACCACGACAACACGCAGACCGGCGCGCACAACGGCTATACCGAAGCGCAGATGATTTTTTATTACATGATGGTCGCCATCGTGGACGTGTTTACCGCCGTCAACGAAGACGATTGGCAAATCGCCGCCGACATTCGCGAAGGGAACATCAGCCAGTTCCTGCTCAAGCCGATTGATTATCTCAGCTATCGCCTGTGCCTGTTTTTTTCCGGGCGCATGGCGTTTATTGCCATGGCGTCCGTGCCGCTGGCCATTTTCATTTTCTGCTTCCGGCAATATTTTCTCGCACCACCCGACGCGTTGACGTTCGGAATATTTCTCGTCTCGCTGGTGTTTACCGCGTTGCTGCAATTCTTTATTTCCTACGCGATGGCCATGCTCGCGTTCTGGCTGCTGGAAATTTCCACCTTCATCTTCATTTTGTTCGCGTTTGAATATCTCGCCAGCGGCCACTTGTTCCCGCTCGATTTGCTGTCGCCCGGACTGAAAGAAATCCTCTACCTCACGCCGTTCCCGTATCAAATGTTTTTTCCCATCCAGATTTACATGGGCAAGCTAACCGGCAGCGCGCTCTCGTTGGGCATGGCGACGCAAATCCTCTGGGTCATCGTCGCCTACGGTTTCGCGCGGTTCATGTGGGCGCGCGGCGTCCGCCGTTACGGGGCATTCGGCGGCTGAACATCAGCGACGGTTCTCGGCCATAATTTGCAGACAATTATTGCCGCGTTAATGACAAAATCCGGTTGGTTCAGATTTTTTACCCCGCCTAACCTAGTTTCGTTCCTGACCACAGGAAGTTGTGTGTTTAAATACCAAACTAGAATCATCCCGCTATGTTGTTATGGACCGAACAGTTCGCCACCGGCTCGCCGGAGATTGATGAGCAGCACCGCGCGCTGATTCGTCACCTCAACGAGTTTGAGAGCCTGCTCGTGCAGACCAATCCCACGCCCGCGCAACTGGCCACCATCATGAAGTTCCTCGACTTCCTCGAGCACTACATCGCCTGCCATTTCAGCTTCGAGGAGGAGTGCATGGCCAGCCACCGCTGCCCGGTGCATCAAAAAAATTGTCAGGCGCATGAAAACTTCAAACAAATCTTTCAACGCTTCAAGCTGCGTTCCCGCAAGGAAGGATTTCGCATCCCCATGCTCATCGAACTGAACGACACCATCAATGTCTGGATTCAGGATCATATTTTGCGCGTGGACACGGAATTGAAGCCGTGCCTCACCCGCGCGCGCGGCTGATTTTGCCGCTCGCCTCACGCCGCCTCCATTCATTATTCTGGCGCGGTCGAATGATGAAAACGCTCTCCCGCTACCTCTCGCTCTATGCCGCGTTATGGAAAAATTCCGTATCGCGCGAGATGTCCTTCAAGGGCAACTTCATTTTGTGGATCATCGTCGAACTCCTGTGGTTCGGACTGCAAATCTGTTTCGTCTCCGTGCTTTATTCCCAGACCGATTCCATCGGCACTTGGACGAAGTGGCAATACGTCCTGCTCATCGGCGCGAGCAACTTTATTCAGCAACTTTACCAGGCCTTTTTTCTCACCAACTGCACCAACCTGTCCGAACTCGTGCGCACGGGCAAAATGGATTTCTTTTTGCTCCTGCCCGTGAACACGCGCTTCCTTGTCTCCCTGCGCGTCGTGGATTTGGGCGCGTTCGTGAATGCGCTCTTTGCCGTGTGCGTCATGACCTACGCGGCGATGCAATTAAACCTGCACCCGAGCATCGGCCAATTCGCGGGCTTCGCCGCGTTGTGCGCCGTCGGGATTCTCATCCACTACTCGCTGATGTTTATCTTGGCGACGATTTGTTTTTGGACCGTGCGCGCGCAAGGCATTGTCTGGGGCTATTACAATTTGTTTAACATCGCGCGGATGCCGGACACGGCGTTTCGGGGCGCGTTCAAAGCCGTGTTCACCTTTGCGCTGCCCGTGCTGCTCGTGAGCAACGTCCCGACGCGGGTGCTGACCGATACTTTAACTTCGACTTGGTCTTGGCTCCTGCTGCTCGGCGTGGGGCTGGCGTGGGCGGGAATTTCCGAATGGTTTTGGCGCTACTCCATCCGCCGCTACACGAGTGCCAGTTCGTGAACAATAATTTGCTTAGATTTCAAAACGGCTGATAATTAGGAGCGAAGTTAATCAAAAACATCATGAAGCTGATTATTATTTATATTGCTTTAGTGACAATGGCTTGTTCGGCTTTCGCTCAAAATCTAGACCCCGACATGTTTTTTTACATTAACTTATCGGCTTTATCTAATTCACTGCCTTCTAATCCAGAGTTATGGGGGCAGGCGAATTACTGTCGGACGACCAAACCTTTTCTTCCCGGCATGCCGACTTATACCAACCGGTTTGAAATTTATATCGAATTGCCCGAAACGGCTAAAGACATCAGGATTTTGGAGAAGGAAGATGACGGAACGTTCGCAACAGTAGCAGCTCTTTCAGACACCTATGATTCTAGTGTGTTACTAACAACAAATGAGGTTTACAGCATGATTGCTGGAAACTTGTATGCCGAGATTGAATTTAATGACAGCACTTATCTGGGTAATTTTGAGCCGGATTATCATTTTGTGAATGGGCCGACTGCAAAGATTAATTTACCTACACCCATCGGCGAAAACATAGCTCGGAGTCACACGGCAATTTCGCCAAATAACAAAACCGCAAAAATTGTTTTAGATGGTTCACATTGCACAGATCCCTTTTATCTCCCCATGCAATTTTCATGGGCTTTCTATGCTGGCGATAATTTGGATCCCGCAGCAATCCTCTTTACTGCCACAAACGTTACGACAACCAATGTTTTTAAGTTGGGAACATACCTCATAGTCATGCAGGCAAGTGATTTTTTAGCGACCAGCAAACCGGCTTCTACTTATCTAACAGTTATCACCGCAGGGCAGGCGGTATCGTCGCTTATTCCGCAAATGCAAAGCATACCGATGCCGGAACATAAGAAACGTGCTTTGACAGAGATATTATCAAACGCCGCTATTTTGTTTAACTATGGAGCCATGTCTTTGGGGCGTGCGGAGCTTCGGAAATTCGAACGAATTGTAAAAGCATCTCATTTTGACAGTAGGTATGAATATTTTCTATTGCGCTCCATGCAGGATGTAATTGATGCATTTAAATAAACTACGCGGGACTTGTCACCGGTAGAGTCGTCGCGCTGCGCCGTCCCCAATCCCAAAGGGATTGAATCCATCAGCCTAGGGTTGCCGCACAGCGGCTACCCTAGGTTTACGCCCCAAAATGATCAACCCCAACGGGGTTGCATCATCGTCGCGCGCCGAGGATTCAACCCTTTCAGGGTTGCGGTCGTTTTCGATGTGATGTCCTAGGGTAGCGCGTGCTGCGCAACCCTAGGCTGGATGATTTTTATCCCTTTGGGATAAAGGCCAAGCGGCAATGAAAAAACGGCCTCCGTTACGGAGGCCGTTCGTGGGCGAGGCGGGCATTAACACTGTCGCCCGGCAGCGTTCAAGACGGATGAGGACGGACCACATACCATTTGCCACCAATCCTCATCCCCGCGATGTCCGCTCCACTGGTGTTACGGTGGCAAAAATCATTTCACGGCACGGTCACACTGACCGCCATGCTTGGCGTGCTTTCGCCGGCGTCATTCACGGACGTGACGGTAATCTTGGCGGTCGCACCGCTGTGCAGACCGGAGAGCGTCGCTTCCGTGTCCGTGGGCGAGGCCACGGCAATGGGGTTCGCATCCGTGCCGACAATTTGTTTCCACACGCGGTAATGCATCGCCAGCCGCGCCGCCGCCCAATTCACGTGCAAGACGCCGGGCGTTCCCGGTGTGACGGACACCGCT
>Ga0214190_1000153_pt1 | contig 21073 bp, 9 predicted proteins | sample TroBogEpilimnion_41_FD_153028 | JGI IMG/M metagenome (GOLD analysis project Ga0214190, IMG submission 153028) | Freshwater microbial communities from Trout Bog Lake, WI - 15JUL2008 epilimnion | ecosystem: Environmental > Aquatic > Freshwater > Lake > Epilimnion/Euphotic zone | place: Trout Bog...
CCCTACGCTGGGGATGGACACAGAACAAACAAAAACATAAACTCAACCATGTCCCAGGACTAACTCATGGACTGGACCAGAAAAGTGAAGCCGGTCAGCCAGCCGGATTTCAAAAACTCCTTGCTGGACAAGTCAAAAACTAGGATTTAAGGTCGCAACCAATGAAAGTGATAAACAACAATTCCGTTGCTTAATCTACTGTGGGGCAACGCTACGCTTTATGACTATTCGCAAAACATTCATCACGGTAACAGTTGCCGCACTTGTCGGCTTGTTTCTGGGCGGCGTGTTTGGTTTTGCCGCTGGCAAGATGACGCCAGACTTTTTTCGGCACATCATTCCGTGGCAGGATGTCGAGCCGGTTGGCTTCGCTACTTTCGCTGGTTCTACCGTCGGTGTTTTGCTCGGCGGTGGTTTGGGTTGTTTCGGAGTTTTGATTCAGTTCATTTTAGAGTTAAGGAAAAAGCCGTGACGTTTAGCTTCACATTTGTAGTGCGACAAAAGCGTTGGTAGCAGGCTTCGTTCGGCGGCTTGAAACCGAGCCGAAGCGCACCTTGACTTCCCGATTTGGAGCGCACAACATGGCCGTGAACATTATCGTTTATCGGCATGGGCAAATTTCAGATTTAATTCCAACGGGACACCGCTTTCTACCAAATTTCCCGACGTGAGCCTCATCCTCCACAAAAGCAACCGGCTGGAAATTCTGGCGCAGCGGCTCGCCGAGGAAACGCTCCGCTCGCCGTTGAGTTCGCCGTTCGCGCCGGAACAAATCATCGTGCCCGCGCAAGGTCTCGCGCAATGGCTCAAGCTCGAACTCGCCCGCCGCCACGGCATCGCCGCCAATCTGGAACTGCCTTTCCCGCGCGGATTTTTCTTCGCGCTGATGCAAAATGTCTTGCCGGAAAAAACTCGCACCGGCTTGATTGAACCCGATGCGCTCACTTGGCGGCTCATGGAAAAACTGGAGGCTTTGCTAGAACAACCCGCGTTCAAGGATATCAAAAGTTATCTCGTCAATTCGCCGGACCCGCGCCGGAAATTTCAACTCGCCGAACGCATCGCCAGTTTGTTCGACCAATACAGCGTCTATCGCCCGGAATGGATTGACGCGTGGCAGCGTGGACAGGAAAACCATTGGCAGGCGCAATTGTGGCGCGCGGCGATGAGTGACGGACTTGCGTGTCAGGGCAAATTTCTCTTTGAACTCAACAACGCGCTCAAGAAACCGGACTGCGACAAATCCAAATTACCGGAACGTCTCACAATTTTTTGCCCGACCAGTCTGCCGCCGGTTTATCTCGAAGTGTTTCAATCGCTCGCGCGGCACATTCCCGTGCATCTGTTCTGGCTTTCGCCGTGCGCCGAATATTGGGGCGACATCACTTCGGCGTTAGAAGATCAAGCGATTCAAAGCGGCGCCGGCAAAGGCGAATTGAGTCCGCGCGAACTGCATCTCGACCGCGGTCATCCGCTGCTCGCCGCGTGGGGTAAAACCGGCCGCGAATTTCAACGGCTCATCACCGACTTGCAAATGGTGAACGAAGAAGTGGACGACTTTCAAATTCCCGCAGGAGAAAATCTGCTCGGGCAAGTCCAACGCGCCATTTTGAATTTGGAAAATAATTTGGACGACGCGCAAATTGAAATCAGCCGCGACGACCGCTCGATTCAAATCCACAATTGCCACAGTCCGCTGCGCGAACTGCAAGTCCTGCGCGAACATTTGCTTGAATGGTTCGCTAATGATTCCACCTTGTCGCCACAAGACATTCTCGTGATGTTGCCCGAGGTCGAAGCTTATGCGCCGTTCATCAAAGGCGTGTTCGACAGTGCCGAGCCGGGCGCGCCCGCGATTCCCTACACACTCGCTGACCAAGGGGCGCGGCAGGAAAGCCCGCTTGTCAACAGCTTCGCCGATTTGCTGCAACTTGCCGCGAGCCGGTTCGCTGCGACCGCCGTAATGAATTTTTTTGAAACGCCTGCGGTGCGCCGAAAATTTTCCGTGACCGAAAATGAATTGCCGCAAATCCGTGAATGGATTCTGCGCGCCGGCATCCGCTGGGGCCGCGACGCCGCGCAGCGCGCCGGACTTGGTCTGCCGGCCTTCGCCGAACACACTTGGGAACACGGTAATTCGCGCCTGTTGCTCGGTTACGCGATGGCCGACGATGACGGCGCGATGTTCAATAACCTGCTACCGTGTGAAAATATTGAAGGCACAGTTACAGAACTGCTCGGTCGCTGGCTGGATTTTCAAAAACAATTTTTTGCCACGCTCGATGAACTCGCCGCGCCACGCACACTGGCGAATTGGGCGAACACACTAAATAAAATTCTCGATGAATTATTTTCACCCGAACGCGAAGAAGAATTTGCCGCCAACGCCATCCGCCAAATCCTCGACGGCTTACGCCAGCAACAAAAAGTTTCCGGCTTTGCCGAAAAGATTCCGTTCCAAGTCATTCTCGAACGCATTTTGCCGAAACTCACGGAAGAACCGTCTGGCAAGGCGATTTTGCGTGGGCGTGTCACTTTTTCCGGTCTCAACCCGATGCGCAACGTGCCATTCCGTGCCGTCTGTGTGCTCGGCATGGACGACCAGAAATTTCCGCGTCGACCCGCGCCGCTCAGTTTTGATTTGATGGCCGTGCAACCCAAAACCGGCGACGCTTCGCGCCGTGACGACGACCGTTATCTCTTTCTCGAAATGCTGCTCGCCGCGCGCGAAAAGTTTTACCTCAGCTACGCCGGCCAGTCTGTCAGCGACAACAGCCCGCGCCCGCCGTCGGTCGTTGTCAGCGAACTTCTGGATTATCTCGGCACGCGCTTCCGACTTGCCGGAACAATTTCGGACACAAAACTGCAGCCGCAGGAAACTCCACTGGTCAGCGAATTGCTCGTGACGCGCCACCGGCTGCATGGTTTTAATCCGGCTTATTTCCAGACGGAAAAAAATTTGTCTTTATTCAGCTACTCGGCTGCGGACGCAGAAATCAGCCGCCACATCGCCAACCGCGAAGAACGCGATGCGCTCAAACCTTTTCTCGCGCAGCCGCTCGCCTCGCCGGACGCGGACGCAAAAATTGTTTCAATAAAAGATCTCCAGAGTTTTTTTCAAAATCCCGCAAAGTTTTTTGTGCAACGACGGCTAGATTTTCGTTTGCCGGACGACGAAGATCTTTTGTCGGATGAAGAACCGTTTACCGCGGACGGTTTGAATGCCTTTAATTTTAAACAAGAAATTGTCGAAGCGTTTTTAGATAAGCGTCCGCTGGAAAGGCTTCTCGCGGCATGGCAAGGCGGCGGCCAGTTGCCGCCTGGCGTAACGGGTGTTTTGGCGGCAAACGATTTACTCGCAAAAACGCAGCCGCTTATTGAGTCGCTGCGAGAACGCATCGGCGCAGCGGAAAAAAATCGTCAGCCGGTGAAATTGCAAATTGGTAATTTCCAACTGGAAGGTGAATTGCCTTTATTTCGTGGGGTTGGAATCGTCCATTGCCGCACGGCAAAAATTAAACCGGCAGCGCACTTGCGTTTGTGGATCGAGCATCTTGTGCTGCAACTCGTCAGCCCGCCGGAAACTAAAACGAGCTGGCTTATCGCTGAGGATGAAACTTGGCGCTTTAATGAAGTTGCCGACGCAGAAAAAATCCTGAATCAGCTTTTGGAAATTTATTTTCTCGGCCTCACCAAACCGTTGCCTTTTTTTCCGGCCAGCAGTTTTGCCTTCGCTAATCCGAAAGGAAAACGATCGCCAGCAGAACAGGCGCAGGAAAAATGGGAAGGTGGCGAGGACGATGATTTTGGCAAAGGCGATTCGCAAGACGCCTATTTTAATCTTTGTTTCCGCAACACGGCGAATCCGCTGGACGCAGAATTTGAGGAACTCGCACGGCAAATTGTGAATCCGCTGCTATTGCATCAAACGAAGGAGGCGTCGCCATGACCTTCGATTTGGTCAATACACCGCTGGATTTCGGCGTCACCCGACTGGAAGCCAGCGCGGGCACGGGCAAGACGTTTGCGCTCGCGGGAATTTTTCTGCGGCTACTCGTCGAAGAAAACATTCCCGCCAGCGATATTTTGGTCGTGACGTTCACCGAGGCGGCGACGGCAGAATTACGCGACCGCATCCGCCGCCGACTTGCGGAAGCGCTGCTCGCGCTAGAAGGAAAACCCACCGAGGATGCGCTGTTGCTGGAATTGGTCGCACGCACGCAGGCGCGGCGTGAAGCCGCAATTAATTCACTGCGCAATGCGTTGGAAATTTTCGATCTCATTTCTATCTCCACGATTCACGGATTCTGCCAACGCACATTGCAAGACAGTGCGTTTGAAAGTGGCAGTCTGTTCAATGTCGAACTGGTCGCGGATCAGGACAATCTCATCCGTGAAATTGCGGCGGATTATTTTCGCCGACAAAATTATTCCGGTGACACATTACGAGCAAGCATCGCGCTGCACCAAGATCTCACGCCAGACGTTTTCGCCGCGTTACTGAAGCGTTTCCTCACTTATCCCGAACTAAAACTGTTGCCAGAAAAACCTGCACGTCCATTGGAAATAATTGCTGCAGAATTAAAAACAGTCTTTGCAAAATGCGCAAAAGCATGGAGTAGCATCGCCGATAAGCACGTTGATTTGGTGAATTATTTTGCCGGTGGACAGAAATGGGCAAACGGCGAACACAACAAGTCTGGAATCATCGAGACGCACATGGAAACTCTGGGCGCAGGTCTGGGCGCGAACAAACTGTCCACAGAGTTTTGGGAAGCAATCCAGTTTTTTTCTATTTCAGCAATTCGTAATGCGGTTGGCGTAAAGAAGGAATTGCCGCGTCCCTATCCGTCTTTGTTCGATCATTGCGAGAATCTGTTCGCGCTCGCAGGGGAATTTGCGCTGACGCAACGACTAGATTTTTTGCACACGGCCCGCGCAACTTTGGCACAACGCAAGCAGGACGCGAAACAGCAATCTTACGATGACCTAATCAGCCGTCTGGCCGCTGCGTTAGATGGCTCGTCTGGTATCGCACTCGCGAATTCTGTCCGCAAAAAATTTCGCGCGGCACTTATTGATGAATCGCAGGACACCGATCCATTGCAATGGAAAGTTTTCCGCACGATTTTTGCAAACAGCCCGGCGCATCGCCTCTATCTCATCGGCGATCCGAAGCAGGCAATCTACGGTTTTCGCGGCGCAGATGTGAACACGTATCTGGCTACCGCCAGCACGCCGGACTGCAAGGAATACTCGCTCGATACGAACTGGCGTTCGGAATCTGCGCTGGTCAGCGCGGTGAACACGCTTTTTGAAAGCGCTGGAAAAACAACGGCGTTCGTAGAGGAACAAATTGCCTTTGAACCGGTGAAGGCGGCGAAACGCGCCGATGCACAACCGCTGGTTTTTCCCGACGGTCAGCGCCCGCCGCCATTTCAGGTTTGGAATTGGAGCGCGGAGAACGGTGCGCTGTCGTCCAAGTCCGCGAAACAATTATTACCCGCCGCCGTTGCCTCCGAAATTTCGCGGTTACTGCGCGAGGAGGTTTGCATCAGCAAACAACGGATTAGCCCGCGCGACATCGCGGTGCTGGTGGAATCACATCGTCAGGCAGGCTGGATCAAATCTGCGCTCCATGAATTGCAAATTCCCAGTGTAGAACAGGCGATGGCTAGTGTTTTTGAGTCGAACGAAGCACGCGAGTTGCAGTGGATTCTCGCCGCCATTTTGAATCCGGCGCGTGAGTCCGGCGTCAAATGTGCGTTGACGACGGACACGCTCGGTTGGGACGGAAACCAACTGGCGCAACAGGTAGCGGATGAATTTTTGTGGCAGGAACATTTGCAGGAATTTGCCGCTTATCGCGTAAGCTGGGAACGCGACGGTTTTTATTTCATGTTCTCGCAGTTGCTACGTCAGGAAAAGGTGGCGGAAAATCTGTTGCGCTTTCCCGATGCCGAACGCCGCATCACCAATATGCTGCATCTCGCCGAGCTGCTGGAAGCTGCGAGCCGCGCGGAACATCTGGGCGCGGGACAACTCGTGCAGTGGCTCGAAAAGCGTAGAGCGAGCGACGCGGCGGCGGCGGATGAATTTCAGCTCCGCCTGGAAAGCGACGAAGACGCCGTGCAGATCGTGACGATTCATCGCGCGAAAGGTTTGGAGTATCCGGTGGTGTTTTGTCCATTCGTCACGCGCGACGCCAAAATTTCTCAAATCAAGGCCGGGCGTAAACCCGTAATGGATATTGTGCTTTTTCACGATCCGGCCTCGAAAGATTTGACGTGGGATTTCAACGCCGCGTCGCCGCACACGGCGCAGGCGAGAAAGGAGCAACTCGCCGAAAGCGTTCGTTTGCTATATGTCGCCCTGACGCGCGCGCGCCATCGCTGTTATCTGGTCAGCGCGCCGACCAATAAAAAGAAAGCCACGGCGCTGGCCTGGTTGCTAAATGATAACGGCGAAAAAACTTCCAACCCGATTGAATTTCTGGATGCGCCGGCAGCGAGTCCGGCGGACTGGAATAACCGCTGGCTCGCGCTAGCGGAAAAATCGCCAGCAAGCATCGCAGTTGCTGATGTGCCGTTGATTGACGGAGAGCCTTGGTTGCCGGAAAAGCCCGCCGCAAATAATCTTATTTCAAAATCTTGCGATCGAGAAATTAGACCGTCGTGGTTCCTCACCAGCTTCACCCAATTATCGCAGCAAATTTCATCGGCGCACGACACAGTCAACGCACCGGACTTGCCGGATTACGACGCGGCGGCCACTGAATCCAAGCCGGACGTAACCGTAGAAGAAATGGCCACCGGAATTTTTGCTTTGCCCGCCGGTGCTCGCACGGGTGACTGCCTGCACAAGATTCTGGAACAAGTCGATTTCGCCGATGATGACAGAGCGGAGGCGACTGCTTTAGCGAAACAACAATTAAGCGCATTCAGCTTGGCGGAGCCGCAACACATCGAAGCAGTTACGGAAATGCTGGAGCGGTTGCGACAGGCGCCTTTGGAATTGAAAAACCCAAGTTTCACGCTCGCGCGCGTGCACCCGGCGCAGCGGTTAAGCGAAATGGAGTTCCATTTTCCGACCGGCCAGTTGGATGCGGAAAAATTATTGAAGACAATCCGTGATGATAAAATTTCTCCGGCAGCAAAACGATTTGCGCCACGCGTCGAAGGTTTTCTCAAAGGTTTTATTGATCTGATTTTTGAGTTCGGCGGCCGCTTTTACATTGTAGATTGGAAATCAAACTCACTTGGCAATCGCGTTGAGGATTACAGCGCCTCGGCGATGCAGCGCGAAATCACCGAGCGCGGCTACGACTTGCAATATCATATCTACACCGTCGCGCTGGATAAGTATCTGCGGGCACGACTGACAAATTATGATTACGAAAAACATTTTGGCGGCGTGCGCTACATTTTTCTGCGCGGCCTAGCGCCAGGAAAATCGGAACTCGGTATTTTTCGCGACCGGCCCGCGGCAGAGAAAATAGCCAAGCTGTCGTCGTTACTTGGAAATTTTGCGGAGGTGGTGTCGTGAAAGCATTTCAATCTCTGGCCATGATTTTGGAAAGCGATGCGTTCAGCCCGATTGATCGCCACTTTGCTGAGCTGATGCAAAAACTTTCCGGCGACGACAGTCCTGAACTAGTTTTGGCGGCAGTGCTGGTAAGCCGTCGGCTGGCGGAAGGCCATTCCTGTTTTAGCCTTGATGAGTTTGCCGGAAAAACTTTTCCAGAATCGGCGACAAAAACAGATTTTCAGTGCAAATGTCCGCCGCGCGATAAATGGGAAAAGCTTTTGCGCGCAACATCCGTCGTCGGGCAGCCAGGCGAGGACAAGCCGCTGATTCTTGATGACGCAGGCCGACTTTACCTTCACCGCTATTGGCGATACGAGCGTTTGGTAGCGGATGAGTTTTTGAGACGCAGCCAGCAGCCGGCATTTGCGCTGGAGGCAAAACGCGTGGCCACGGACTTGAACAAATTATTTCCCGGCACGGCGGAAAAACCAGATTGGCAAAAAATCACGGCGTTTGCGGCGTTGCGGCAGAAATTTTCCGTCATCACCGGCGGGCCGGGAACGGGCAAGACGTGGACCGTGGCGCGTTTGCTCGCGCTGCTGCTCGAACAACCGGGCGGGGAAAATTTGCGTGTCAAACTCGCCGCGCCCACCGGCAAAGCAGCAGCACGGTTGCAGGAATCGCTATCGCACGCGCTCACCGGACTCGCGTGTTCAGAAAAAACCAAAACGCGGCTACAAGCGAAAGACCTGACAACCACAATTCACCGGTTGCTCGGCACGATTCCAAATTCGGTGAAATTTCGGCACGCCGCTAGAAATCCGTTGCCCGTGGATGTGCTGGTGGTGGACGAGGCGAGCATGGTCAGTCTCGCTTTGATGGCAAAGTTACTCGCAGCGTTAAAACCGGCCGCGCGACTGGTGTTGGTTGGAGATCAGAATCAATTACCGCCGGTGGATGCAGGTAATGTGCTGGGCGACCTCTGTCGCGCGGCGGCAATCAATGGTTTTAGTAAAAAGTTTCAGGACGACTACGAACAGTGCAGCGGTGAGGCACTACCCAAAAGAAATATTTCCGCTGACATAAATCTGGCAGACACGGTGATTCAACTGCAAACAAATCATCGTTCTGGAGAAATGATCGCACTCAATGAAATCGGTGTGGCTGTGAACAGCGGCAATGCTGACGCGGTGATAAATTTGCTACAGAATTCCGCGACTGCCGCGCTTACGTGGGAACCGCTGCCGGCTGCGAATTCGCTCAAGGCGGCATTGCGCGACGCGGTCGTTATACATTTTGGCGCGGTGATGAAGTCGGCTTCGCCGGTGGCAGCGCTCGCGGCGCTCGGAAAATTTAGAATCCTCTGCGCGGTGCGCGAAGGTGCTTTCGGCACGGAGAATATCAATCGTTTGGCAGAAGAGATTTTGGCGGAAGCCGGATTGATTGTGCCGGATAAAATTAAATTTGGAAGTTACGCGGGCAAGCCGCTGATGGTGACGGCAAATAATTACGCACTTAAATTATTTAACGGCGATACCGGTGTGGCGTGGCCGGAAAAAAATGGTGCTTCGCTGATTTATTTTTCCAACGAAACTGGTGGTATCCGCGCCGTCGCGCGTGAACGGTTGCCGGAACATGAATCTGTTTTTGCGCTAACCATCCACAAGAGTCAGGGTTCAGAGTTTGACCACGTTCTCATCGTGTTGCCGGAGAAGACTAATCCAGTGCTCACGAGGCAGTTGTTTTATACCGGTTTGACGCGCGCGCGAAAATCGGTGCGCATTCTTGCGCCGGAAACAATTTTGCGCGCGACCATTGCGACGCCGATGCTGCGGATGTCTGGGCTGACGGATGCGCTGCGGACAAACGCAAAGTAGTTTTCTTTACGGAAAGACCAAGCGATAGAACACGCTGCCTTTGGTCCCGTCTATCGGCAAAGTCACGCTGTTAGTTTGGCTTGCACTGGAGACGTCAAACCAGTTGGTGCTGAGCCCGGCGTTGAGAGCATTGGTCTGCGCTTGCAATCGCCAGCCGATATAACCCGCCGGCCAGGACAAATTCAGATTGGTGCTATTGATCTGCCACACCAAATTTGTCGGCGAAGTTTGAACCACACTTAAAATACCGGTGCTCAGATTATTGGTATTCCACGCAAGATTTGCGGTCAATGTTGGCAGACGATATGACGAGAATGAACTGTTGATTGAACCAGCTTGGAATAATTTAAATTTGTCGCCTACGGCTATCGTTCCGGCGAGATTGGATACCACCAGCGTGCCGCCAAAAGTCAGTGCGCCGGTCACGCGTAATTGGTCGTTGGTCAGCGGCGTCTTGCTAATCTCCATGACGTTCGTGCTGCCGGCTTGAAACGTGACGTTGTTACTGGCGGTCAAAATTCCAATGCCCGTTCCGGGCGAAAGTGTGCCGCCGGACTGAACAGTAATCGCACCACCAAGCGTTCCATTCCCGCCAAGCGCGCCGCCATTGCTAACAGTCGTCGCACCGCTGCCGATCGAACCATTAACCAGTAAGGGTCCGCCGCTGATTGAGGTGGTGCCGGAATAAGTGTTTGCGCCGGAAAGCGTGAGGGTGCCGCTACCGTTTTTCGTGAGCGCACCGGTGCCGGAAATGGGGCTGGAAATTGCCTGTGTCGCCGTGCTGCTAAAATCAAAAGTGCCGTTGTTCAGAAAATACGGACTAGTGTAACTTCCGCCCGACAACACACCCGCGCCGCTGACCGACAACGTGCCCGCGTCAATTTGAATCGGCCCATAGTGCGTGTTGCTCGGACTGGTCAACGTCAGTGTGCCGGAATTTTGTTTCCATAAAATTCCGCCAACGACGCCGCTGCCAAATGCCGGACTGGTCACGGGACAACCCAACGTCAACGTCGTGCCGGCCGCGACATTAATTATGCCGTCGTTCATGCCGATTTGGATGCCGCGATTGCTGTTACTAATCGTGAAACTGGTCGTTGTGTAAAGCCAGCCACGATTGAGCGTAAGTTGATCCGCCGTGAACGTGGAAGGATTGCCCCCGAGTTGTGATTCGGAGCTGATGGCTAAATTTCCAATGATGCCGTTGCCGATGCGAATTTTGCCGGTGAAATTAGTATTGTTGCCCGTGAGCGTTGCGGTGTTGGCGTAAAACGTAAGTGAGCCGTTGCCGCTCAAGTTTGCGCTGATGGTGGTAGGACCATTGATACCATTGCATGTCACGTCGTTGGTTATTTTCAAGCCACCCGCTAAAGTGAAAGTTCCCGAACCGGCATTTTGCAACGAAGCGTTGTTCAAACGAAAATCATTCACGGTAATTGTGCTGCTGGTTGTGCCTTTCCACAAAATTGTGCCACCAGACATCGTCAACGCATCGCCCGCAAATGTGTAAGGGCTAGTCGTGGCTGGCGTGCGTAATTGAAAGTCATAGGTTTCGTATTTATGGCCGGCCGTAGGCGCTACGCCACTGCTCCAATTTCCGATGGCGTTGAACGAGTTGGTTCCGAGTGCGTCTGTGCCGGTCAGCGTCACGTCTGGAAAATAATTTGGACCAACTAGATAATTGGCGAGGATTTGTCCGCGCGACATGGCCACGTTGCTGATGCGAACTTCGGCGTAATCGTTGTTGGCGTTTGAATCTCCGCTCCACAAGGAACGTCCCAACCAATTGTCCACATCTTCAATCGAAGCGAGATGATAATTCACGTCCAAGAAACCCACTGAGTCGCCGTCACGATACCATTGCCAACGCCCGCCCGCGCTGCCGTTTGCGCCCGCACCGTCGGTGAAGGTGATGGCGTAGTGATGTTGCACGCCCGCCGTTGTCGCTAGCGCAGAATTTAATGTGACAGCCGAGCCATTTAGCTTTGCCTCAAACCGTTGTTGACCGATAGCCGTGCCGATTGCGGCGCTCAGCATGATGTCATCGGATGATGAAGTGGTGCCGGGAGCAGCGGTGCCGGGCAAGCCGCTCCATTCGCCAGATACACCACCAACGTCACCACCTTCCGTCGTCCGACCAAAATCCATGATGCGCGCCCAATTGGGAGCAGATAACGGCGTCGCCCAAATTTCAATCGTGATGCTGGTCTGCGAAGAAATAATTCCGTTGGGTAAATCAATATAGGCGGACATGGAGTTCATCGCCGTGTTACCGGTGGTTCCGCCTGGAATCCGCAGCGCACTGCCGGTGTAGGTCGCACCAATGCCACGCACCACCGCTGGCGCGCCGGAAATTAAATCATAGTTCGTCGTTCCCGCCGCCGCCGCTCCCGGCGCATTGGTAAAACACCAGTGCAACACCGCGTTGTTCAGCACAGGCGCAACGACCGGACGCGTCCGACGATCTTGCACGCCTTGCGAGTTGGCCGAGAGGCAATAGGTGTTATCGCCACCATTGACCAAACTGCCGCCGAGACAAGAAGTATTGCCATCGCCTGTCATGCGCGTTCCGTTCCACCACATATTTGGATTGCTGAAATAATACGGCGGCGCAGAACCACCACCGCAGTAGTTGTGCATCATGATGGTCTTGGGATTGATGTGACCGTCCTGATGATTGCAGCCGTAAGCGTGACCGCCGATTTCATGGGCGAAAATCGCATACCAGGCGCTGGCGGGATTGATTGAGGAATAAGTTCCGGGCTGCTGACAGACACCGGCAATACTGCTGCTGTCGCTATTCTGCACAATATATTCAACCAAATCCGCGCCGACGGAACTGCCGTAGCTGACCACGTCGGAAACATTGGCGTTATTTCCCGATAACCAGCCCACCATGCCGCCGGTCGTCGTGCCATTGACCGGGTCGTTTACTGACTGATAAAATCCCGCAACGTGCCAATGCGCGCCCGCACCGCACTGATCGTAAACCGCATTCACGGACGCAGCGATGTTGGCCAAGGTCACTTGCGTATTCGCTTCACCGCCAAGACTCGTGGCGTAGCTCGGTGCGTAACACAGAGCAATATCTTGCTCAATCGCTCCACGCGAGGAACCGGCAAACACAACGGACAAAATGCCGACCACGAAAACTTTCAAAAAATGGCGGCTAATTTTTGACTGTTTGCGAAAAGTCATTTTCTATTTTGGAGTTGAAGAAGTAATAATCGCATCATCGCCGCCCGCCGGCCCGCCGTATGTATTCGGATTAATGGCTTTGACGATCACCTGTCCCGGTTCACGCGGCTCAGCCACGACAAAAAGATTTTGCTTGGGCGAAAGCACGGTGAACGCCTCGCGCCCATCTTGAAACGCCAGCGTCACCAGCGAATCCGTGTCGCCTGCCAAATGTCCGCTGAACATCCCATGCCGGCTGGATTGAGTTTCGGTCTTCACAATTTCAAATTTTAATTCCTGGCCGTCCAATGCCGGCAACGTGAGTTGCCGCACCGGTTCACCCGTCAGCTTGGCCTGCTCCAAAATGGCCGCTGCGGTTTCCTTGAGATAGACCAGTTGCCGCCGAAAAATTCGGGAATTTTCCTCCACCATTCGCGCGAACTCTAAATCGTTGTGCGCAAGTTGTCGGATGATGTTCGTGTCCTTGCCGTCTTCCAAAGTCCACTGTCCGGTAGTTCCCTCAAACGCCACGGCAAACGGACGTTCCTGAAAAACTAAATGGTTCGCTTGCGGCGGTGGCATAGCTGCAAAGGAATTCGTTACGCGGTTCGCAATCGGTTGGGACGACGAACGCGGTGAGAGCGATGGCGGTTGGACAACTCGTGGGTGCGGAGCCAAAACAAAAACCAAGCAGACCGACAGAACAATAACGAAAACCGTCCAAAGCAGCGCCCGCGAAAATTTTCCAAATGGCTTCATAGAGTTTTTAGAAGTCAGAGCATTCAACAACTCAAAGTGAAAACTTAAGCAAACCAACGGCACGCCGCAGATGATTTTTGCGAACGACGGCGGGGGCTGCTAAACCTGATTGGGGCATTCAATAGATAATGCGCTTTTTCCTCCTGATTTCCGCCAAACATTGCACAGCGCATCCCAAAAAATGTAGTCTGAAAAGTGGCGATGTAGATTTCTCGATTTCAATGTTATTTTCGTCGTTCTTAAAATGAAGTCGGCCTGTTCCTCACACCCAAAGAGGCAACAGGCCGACTAATTTTGCCCACCAAAAAAGTTACGGGGCACGCAGACGGTCGAACACCGCCGGGGTGGCCGGACTGATGGCGATGTTTGTAGGCGTGATGCTTTCGCTGCCAGCCACATCCCCCCAGTTGGTGCCGAGACCAACGCTCAAGCTGTTCGTTGTTGCTGCAAAATCCAGCCGAGGTGATCGCCAGGGGGATTTCCGCCGCCTAGCCTTCGCCACTAATTAAAACCAGCGAACCTTTCACCGACTTTGCAAAGTTAAACTGGCAGAATCAAGGTCGGCAGCGGTGGCCTTCAGCGTGACGCTGCCGGAAGTTGGAACCGTTTGGAGAATTGCCAGGCCGCGCCCTTGAAAAGCGCGATGATGATTTGTTTTGCAGTTTTCGACATTATTCAAGTCGCCATTGCCAATGCCGATGAGGCTGGCCGGCCCGGTCATTTCAAAGGTTACTTCCGTTTCCGCGTCCGGAACGCGCACGCCATTTTCATCCACAATCCGAAATTCAATATGACAGACATCCTTGCCATCGGCGTGAAGCTGCGTCACGTCGGGCAACAGCTCAATCCGCTGCGCCACGCCCGCCGTTTGCAAAACACAATTGCAAACCTCGCGGCCGTCCGTGCGACCGATGGCTTTGAGTGTTCCCGGTTCATACGGAATTTGCCAGCGCAACACACCATTGAACGCCTCGGAAAGTTTTTTTGTGCCGATAATTTTGTCATTCAACAGCAATGTCACTTCCGGACAGTTGGCGAAACAAATCACATTCACCGTCGAGTTGGAATTCCAATTCCAATTTTCAGCGCCCAAGAAACCGCGGCGTCCGCCATTGTTTTCCGAAGCACACAGATACACCATCGGCTGCTCGCTCCAGAGGCTTTGTCGGAACCAGCCGAGCGGCTTCTTGAAACCGCACAGATCAAATAATCCCGCACCATTCGCGCGATTCGGCCAGGCGCACGCCTCGCCGAGATAATCAATGCCTGTCCACAGAAACTGGCCGGAAATAAAATCATTTGTCAGCACCGCGCGCCACGCGCCGTATCCCTGACTGTTCTCGCTGCCATAAATAATTCGTTTCGGAAATTTTTCATGGTCGGCGGCGTAGCGATCCTCTTGATAATTATAACCAACGGCGTCCAGCAATTCCGGCAGGCCGACGACGTTGGACATTTTCACCGTGGCAAGCGCGGCGGTGACCGGTCGCGTGCCATCCAAGGATTTCACAGCGGCAACCAACGGCGTGGCGCATTTGACCAAGTCCATGGCCGGCGGATTTTCGGGATGAAAATTGTCACGGAGCACCGGATCGGAAAACGGATCATTGGCGAAATCAATCTCGTTGCCGATGCTCCAGAGAATGATACTCGGATGATTGCGGTCGCGGCGAACGATGTCCGAAATGTCCGTCACCGACCATTGCGCGAACAATTCAGCGTAGCCAAACCGGCTCGGCTCACCCGCGTTCAAACCGACAACCCATTTATTTTTCGCCGGTGTAAATTCATCAAACGCCTCGTCCATCACCAAAAATCCAAGCCGGTCGCACAGGTTTAATAATTCAGGATCCGGCGGATTATGGCTGGTGCGGATGGCGTTAACGCCGATTTCTTTTAGCAACTTCAAGCGCCGTTCCAGCACTTTGTCAGGCACGGCGGCACCGAGTGAACCGGCATCGTGATGAATACAAACACCTTTGAGCTTCGTCGAAATGCCGTTGAGAAAAAATCCTTTGTTTGCATCAAAGGTCGCGGTGCGGATGCCAAACGGCGTCTCCGTTTCATCCACGACGGTGTCGCCGGATTTGACGCGACTTTTCAGAGTGTAAAGTTGCGGCGCGGCGAGCAACCACAATTCCGGCCGCAATACTTTCATCTCCTGCGCCACGGTTTGAACCGAATTACTCGCCATTGATTTTATAGTCGCGAGGCTCGCCACAATTTCGCCGTTCGGCGCAATGATGTCCGATTGCAGTGAAAAATTTCTCTGATTGGCGGAATGATTTTCCACCGTCGTCTCAATGCGAACACTTGCAAAAGCGCCATTTATTTTCGGCGTCGTCACGCAAACACCCCAATGCGCGATGCGAAGTTTATCCGCAATGATTAGACGAACGTTGCGGTAAATTCCTGAACCGGTGTAAAAACGTGAATCAGAAAAACGCGAATGATCCACGCGCACGGCCACGACATTGTCGCCACCGTTCCCTTTCAAATACGGCGTCAGGTCGAATTGAAAACCGATGAAACCAAACGGGCGTCCGCCGACGAACTGCCCGTTCACCCAGACCTCGGAATAGTCATAAACGCCGTCGAACTCGATGGCGACCGACTGTCCCGATTGATTTTCGTCGATCCGAAAATGTTTGCGATACCAGCCGATGCCGCCAGGCACAAACCCAGTGCCGCTGGCATATTCCGCACTAAACGGCCCTTCGCTGCTCCAATCATGCGGCACATTCAATAACCGCCAGCCGTTGTCATCGAATGCTGGCAGCATCGCTGAAGCAAATTCACCTTTACTGAACCGCCAATTTGCATCGAAATCTTGTGTGTTGCGAGTCGCCAAAGCACGCCACGGGAAACATACGCAAAGACCGGCCAAGATAGCTGCAGAAAGTAGGCGCGGAAATTTCATTGGAAAAGTGGTGCGCACGAAAGGACTTGAACCTTCACGCCTTGCGGCACCAGATCCTAAGTCTGGCGTGTCTGCCAATTCCACCACGCGCGCAACCGTCATAATTGAACCCGATTCGCGGCTTGAACTCAAGACCGACGCGCGACGATAATCTTTTCATGCCCACACGCTTTTTCCTAACAACTCTCGTCTTGCTGTTTGTTCAACTTGCGGACGCGCAAACAAATCTACCGCCGCCCGCGCCGACGATGCTGTGGTATTTGCAGCCCGCCACGAAGTGGACGGAAGCTCTGCCCATTGGCAATGGGCGAATGGGCGCAATGATTTTCGGCGGCGTCACCGACGAACGAATTCAATTCAATGAAGACACGCTCTGGACTGGCCATCCACACGATTACGCAAACACGAATGCGCTGAAAGTTTTACCAAAAATTCGCGAACTCCTCGCCGCTGGAAAAAATAAGGAAGCGGGCTGGCTCGCCAAAAGCAATTTTCTCGGCACGCCCTCGCGGCAAAAGGCATATCAACCATTTGGCGATTTACGGTTCCACTTCAATACCTCTACCAACGTCACTAATTACCGCCGCGAATTAAATTTAGATTCAGCGCTTGCGAGTGTTAGCTACAAGATTGGCGAGACAACGTTCGTGCGCTCGGCCTACGCCAGTTATCCCGATCACGCAATCATGCTGATGCTCTATGCCACCAAGCCGGGGCAAATCAACTTCACACTGAAGCTGGACAGCCCGCACACCAATTCGCAAACGCGCGCTGAACTTCCCTCACCCGACCAAGCGTCCCGATTCTCACCTGCGAACGCGGCTGATTTGATTCTCGCCGGGCGTGTTCAGGAAGATGGCTTGCGCTTTGAATCACGCGTTCGCGTGATCGCATTCGGCGGAAAAATTTCCACAAATGGAAACGCCATCACGGTTGAGAACGCTGATTCCGTCCATCTGCAATTAGTCGCCGCCACGAGCTTCAATAATTTTCAAGACATCGGCGCCGATCCCGCCGCGCGTTGCGCGAAAGATTTGGCTGATTTAAGTAAACGCAAATTTTCCGATGTGTTTGCTGACCATCTCGCCGATTACCAGAAACTTTTCCACCGCGTCCAACTTGATCTTGGTCACAGCGATTACGATTCGTTGCCGACCGACTTGCGTTTGAAGCAGGTGAAAATTTCTGGTCTCACCAACGACCCCGCACTCGCATCGCTTTATTTTCAATATGGTCGCTACCTTTTGATTGCCAGCAGCCGCGCGGGTGGTCAGCCGGCGAATCTGCAAGGTCTCTGGAACGACCTGCTCGATCCGCCGTGGGAGAGTAAGTGGACGTTGAACATCAATTGCGAGATGAACTACTGGCCGGTCGAAGTTTGCAACTTGAGCGAATGTCATTCGCCGCTGTTCGACATGATTGACGATCTCGCTATCAGCGGCGCGCGCACCGCGCATGCGCAATACGGCGCGGGCGGTTGGGTCGTCCACCACAACACCGATCTCTGGCGCGGCTCCGCGCCCATCAACGGCATTGATGGCGTCTGGCCGACCGGCGGCGCATGGCTCTGCCAGCATTTGTGGGAACACTATTTATTTACCGGCGACAAAAAATTTCTCACCCACGCATATCCTGACATGAAATCAGCGGCGCAATTTTTCGTGGATTTTCTAATCAAAGATCCGCAGACCGGTTGGCTTGTTACGTCGCCATCCTATTCGCCCGAACAAGGTGAGGAGACGCAAGGCCCGACGATGGATAATCAACTTATTCGCGCATTGCTCAACAACACCATTGCTGCCGCAAATGTTTTGAACACGGATGAAAAATTTGCCGCGCAACTCGCCGCCGTCCGTGATCAACTGCCACCAAACAAAATTGGTCAACACGGTCAGCTTCAGGAATGGCTCACGGACAACGATAAGCCGAATAACAATCATCGCCACATGTCGCCGCTCTGGGCGCTTTATCCCGGCAATGACATCACGCCCGCCGACACGAATGTTTTTGCCGCCGCTAAAATTCTCCTGCAATGGCGCGGCGATGGCAGCACTGGTTGGAGTTACGCGTGGCGCATGCCGCTCTGGGCGCGCGTTGGCGATGGTGACACAGCCTATCGCCAGTTGAACAGTTTGTTTCAGCGCAAAACACTCCCAAACCTTTTTGATCTGTGCGGCCCGTTCCAGATTGACGGTAATTTCGGCACCACCGCTGGCATTGCTGAAATGTTGCTGCAAAGCCACGAAATCAAAATTGTTGATGGCAAAAATGAAATCAGAATTTTGAATCTGCTGCCCGCCTTGCCGAAAGTCTGGCCAAACGGCTCGGTGAATGGACTCTGCGCGCGCGGCGGATTTGAAATTGATCTCATATGGAAAAACGGCGCACTGACGCACGCCGTGATTCACTCCAAGCTTGGACAGCCTTGTCTCATCCGCAGCGGCGAGAAGGAAATTGAATTAAAAACTCAAGCAGGTCGCAGCTATACGTTCGATGGACAATTGAATTAAACAAATAACGCCCAGCGGTTATTGCTTATTTTCCGCCGGAGGATTGTTTGAAGGTTTTTTAGTAGCAGCCTCAGATTTTTGTTTCGCAGCGAAATCTTTACGTGCCTGCTTCGGGTCATAGCCCTGCGCGGTGAGATATTCGTCCTCAATTTTAATTTTGTATTTTTTGAAGAACGCGGACTTTTCCGTCATCGCCTCGCAATCGAGCGATTCCTCGCGCGCGGATTTAAGATTTTGTAGCACGACCGCTTTCTGCGCATCAGTCAACGTGGGAAAAATTTGCAGATAAACATCGTAAGTAATTTTGACCTTGTGGATGGTGAGCGCGTCCTTAATTGCTTCAACCTGCGCCGGCGTCAGCACCGCCGCCAAGTCCGCTAGAAACTGTTCGCGCTGCGGTCGGAAACCGGCATACACGGCGTCAATCTTGGCCAGTGCAGCATTGGCATCTGCGACGCTCTGCTTGGAACGCGCGGCGTTGAACTCGCTCCACAGCGACTTGATTTGCGCGTCGTTCGCGGCGTGCCACGTTTTCAGCGCCTGCACATAAGTCACGGCCGCTGCGCGCACCTTGGTTTCCTTAGCCGCGTCGTTCAAAGAAACTGCCGAAAGAATCGGATGAATGTGCTTCTCCAGCGTAGCCAAATCCTTTTCCGCTGCGCTTGCGACCGCGACCGCAGAATTCGTCTGCGCTTCAATTTGAATTTGGGTCGAAAGCAACGCGCCAAGCAGCGTGACGCAAAACAGCGGGGATTTCATTAACTCATAGAAATGGACGGGGGACGCGAAGTCAACCCCGCCGGACTGCAAATACTGCTCGTAAACATGAGCTTTCTGAAAGGGCAAATGTATGTCGGCACGTTGGTTTTTCGTGGAATGCGGTGGCGCAATGATTATCCTTGCGGCGTGAATCCTTGTCGTGTTCTCGCCGTCCTGACGGCGTCCGTGCTGTGCCTCGGCGAAATCGCCGCGCCACTTTCGACCAGCCACGCCAGCGAGTTGGTCAGTGTAACGATTGATTCGCAAACGCCCGGCGCAAAAATTCCCGCCGATTTTCTCGGCCTAAGTTTTGAGATGCAGCGCGTGCTGGCAGACACGAACGGATATCATTATTTCAGCGCGGAAAATAAACCGCTCATCGCCACCTTTAAAACGCTTGGCATTAAAAATCTGCGCGTCGGCGGCAACACGGCGGATCGCCCGACGCTGCCAGTGCCAACCGAAACGGATGTGGACAATCTTTTCGCCTTCGCCAAAGCCGCAGATTTAAAGGTGATTTTCACGCTTCGCCTCAATCACGGCGAAATTGGTTCCGTCGTAAAAATGGCAAATTACCTCTCGCGCCATTACCGGAGCCAGCTAGACTGCTTCGCCATCGGCAACGAGCCGAATGTTTTTTCCACCAACTACGACGTTTACCTTACCGAGTGGAAACGGTTTGCCGCCGCCATCACCGCGCCCACCAATTCGCCGGATGCGAAATTCTGCGGGCCGAGTGTTTCGCCCGGCCACGAAAAATGGTCGGCGCGTTTTGCCAACAACCTCGCGGCCAGCGGACTTTTAAAATTTATTTCGCAGCACGATTATCCCGGCGGCGACGCGCGCAAATTCACTAATTCTCCAACTGCCGCGCGCGAAAAAATTTTGTCGCCGGCGATAGCCGAACATTACGCACAATTTGCAAGTAATTTTGTTCCGGCTGTTATTTCCAATGGACTAGCCTTTCGCTTCGAGGAGGCCAACAGTTTTTACGACGGCGGTGCCCGCGACGCGAGCGACACCTTTGCCTCCGCGCTTTGGGCCTTAAATTATCAATGGTGGTGGGCCAATCACGGCATGAGTGGAATCAATTTCCACACCGGCGATAAAGTGGCCGCACGCGACGAAAACAAGCCGTGCCGCTACGCAACTTTTTGGACGACTACTAACGGCTACAACATTCATCCCATCGGCTACGCGGAAAAAATGTTCACGCTCGGCAGCCACGGCAAAATTGTTCCCGTAAAAATTTCGCCGAATGGAAACACCAATTTGAATTTCACGGCCTACGCGATTCTCGGTGACGACCAAAATTTTTACGTCACGCTCATCAATCAAAGCCACGGCACGACCGCCACGAATATATCCGTGCAAATCGGCGCGAAAGAAATTGAGGGCTACACCAAAGGTGAAATCATTCGGCTCACCGCGCCAAATGGCGACGTGGCGAGCAAAACCGGCGTGACGCTCGGCGGTGCGGAAATCACCGACGACGCAAACTGGAACGGCCAATGGGAAAAATTGTCTGCGCCGCAGCAAAAAGA